>OFFX01001076.1_pt1 | contig 20511 bp, 14 predicted proteins | sample 1521511 | NCBI WGS metagenome assembly OFFX01 (sample SAMEA3504125, study PRJEB24116) | mouse gut metagenome | biome: mouse gut; feature: mouse-associated habitat; material: faeces | place: Denmark | collected 2011
TTTTTGCAGTGACGAAACGGCCTCGGCCAGCGTGTGCGGCTTAGCGCTGTCGTAGAGTACAGCCTCCTCTTTATCCAGAAGGATCTTCTGGGAAAAGCCGCTTTTTTCCGTAAGGCAGAGGGTCCGGTTGATCATAGCGGAATAAACGCGGTCGTGCATGCCCCCGCAAAATCCGGGCGTGACGTTTAGAAGCATTTTGGCGTTCGCTATCATCTGGACCGAAGCGGCAAACCCAATTCCCTGCCGTATCTGCACGTGCGGGCCTTCCAGCCCTTTTGCAAGCTCCCAGCCCTGCCCTATAATGGTAAAAGAGACCCCGGCTTTTGCCGCGGCGGATACGGCGTCTTTGCGTCTTTTATTGCGCAGGTATTTATCCGCAAGGTAATCGGCGTTCATTTTCCGGATAAACTGCTCCGGGCTAATTTCCTGCTTTTGATCCTTTAAATAACGCATAAGGGCTTCTTCCTGCGTTAATTCGTGATCCGCCCCCATCATATCAATGAGCGCCGCAATTTCCCGTCTCTGCCCGTCCGGGTAATCCGACAGTTCCAGGTACAGGTTTTCTTCCGGCTCGTAAGTACCCAAAAAAAGAAGCTCCAGCCGTTTCTGGCAAAAACTTCTTTCCATATCCGCTTTCATTGCCCCTAACGGCAGATACAAAACCTGTCCGATATGCGGATAGTATTTTCTGACATAGCTTTGGTGGCAGGTATCGATACAGATCACGGAATATCCGGGGAAACTGTTCTTAATCCCTATGTGGTGATAAAGCGGATGGTCGACAAGATAATTGTAAAACGGGACGCCAAGCGCCGTAAGGTACGGCGTCCCGTCTTCAAGTTCAAGCCGCGGCAGCAGGGAATTGAAGTCAAATCCCGCCAAAAATTGTTCACGGCGCTTTAAAATTGCTTCTAGTTTTTCTTCCATACAGGCGGATAAATCGCAGATTTCTACCGGATAACCGGCCTGTTCAAACGCGTCCGCCATGCATTCCATAAAATACCGGTTGGATTCGTAGCACAAATCCCTGGATTCAAATAGTAAAATGGTATCTCCCATGGATATATCCCCGTTTAATTTTTGTGAATGTGCTGGTGTGTAAACAGATGATCCTGGCAGTATTCGTAATTCCCGTCGCATTTGGAACAAAACCGAAATTCCAGGGACGGATCATCTTGCTCTGTCCTCCCGCATATGGCGCATTTGTGTTTTGTTACGCCAGAGCCGGGAGCAGCCTGGCGTACTTGCCTTTTAAAAGCCTGCCGCCTGTGGATTTCCTTAGGCGAAATTTTGTGGAAATCCCTGGTCGAAACATAAAACAAAAGAAAATTTAAAAGCGACATAACAATCGCCATCCGAACCGGCCAGCCGGACTGGATAATGTTGAACAGAATCAAAACGCCGTACACACCGGCCAGCCATTTCATTTTGATCGGAATGATAAAATAGAGAAAAACCTGCATTTCCGGATAACAGACCGCAAATGCAAGAAATATTCCCATATTAATATAATTTGTGGTAAAGAAGCTTCCCATGACCGGAAGTCCCACGCCATATACCGCATAAAAAATACCGTACAGCAAAAAGGCCCCGATTATGGTAAAAATCAAACCGCCGAAGATATAAACATTAAACCGAAACGCCCCCCATGTGCGTTCTAACGACAGGCCAAGCTGATAATAAAACATCATCATGATAACGGCAAATAAAAGATTGGAATCCGGCGGCATAAGCACCCAGGTAACAAGCCTCCAGACTTGTCCGCGCAGAATGTAATACGGCTCTAACGTCATCAGGTTCAGCACGTCCGGCGCCACGTACTGCAGTACAAACCCTATGGCATAGCCCCCGAGCAGATATACGATTAAATTCGGCACGGCATATTTGCCCAGCCTGCGATCCATTTTATTTAGTAAATTGTTCATATCTTGTCCTCCTCCCTGGAACACCGCCCTCCGCAGGCAAAAGACAGGATACGCTCGCCCGCGGAGGGTATTTACATGCATTATAATTTTTATTGCATGCTTTGTCAATGCGCCAGCCAGATATTTACTCTTCCCTTCCGCGCAAAGAAACCGGGACGCATAATTCGTCTCCCAACTGTAGGTTGTAAATATCCACAAACGGATTTGCATACATTACTTCAAGCAGCGGCACATGGTACTTCCTGCTCACGGTATATAATGTATCGCCATCCCTGACAACATGAATAATTCCTCTGCATTCCATCATAAACTCCATATAACGTATTTACTTTAGTATATTCCGCCCGCTCTAATCTGGTTCTCTTTTCCAGCTAAGGAATTTTAACGCACATTTTCTAAAAAATTTATTTGTTTTTTGTGATATCCTGTCGTATAATACAATTTGTTTGCAAATCGAAAATACATTTTAATAAGTAAAAACAGGTGATATTATGGAAAAAAGCAATCAAAATAAGATGGGGATTGATATTGGTTCCACTACGGTCAAAGTCGTGGTCTTAGACAATGCGGGCACGCTTTTGTTTTCCGACTATGAGCGCCATTTTGCCAATATCAAAGAAACGCTTGCCTCGCTTATCACAAAAGCCCTTGACGTCTTGGGAGATCTTTCACTTTCTGCCGTTATTACCGGTTCCGGCGGGCTTACGCTGGCAAAGCATCTTGGACTGCCCTTTGTCCAGGAAGTAGTTGCCGTATCGGCCGCCCTCTCGGAATACGCGCCGCAGACAGATGTTGCAATTGAACTAGGCGGCGAGGATGCCAAGATCATCTATTTTGAAAACGGCGGCGCCGAACAGCGCATGAACGGCATCTGCGCCGGAGGCACCGGTTCTTTTATCGATCAGATGGCTTCCCTGATCCAGACAGACGCCGCCGGATTAAATGAATATGCCAAAAATTATCAGGAGATTTACCCAATCGCAGCGCGCTGCGGCGTATTTGCCAAAACCGATATCCAGCCGCTGATCAACGAAGGCGCTACGAGGGAAGATCTGGCTGCTTCTATTTTCCAGGCTGTCGTCAACCAGACCATAAGCGGCCTTGCCTGCGGAAAGCCGATCCACGGCCATGTGGCGTTTTTAGGCGGCCCGCTGCATTTTTTGTCCGAACTGAAAGAAACGTTTATCCGTACCCTGAAATTGGACGAAGAACACGCCATTGAACCAAAGCATTCCCATTTGTTCGCGGCGGTGGGTTCCGCCCTGCACTGCAGTACGGATACGCAGATTTCATTTGGCAGGCTGCTTGAAATGCTTTCTTCTGATTTGCAGATGGAGTTTGAAGTCGCGCGCCTTTCGCCGTTATTTTCTGATGAAAACGATTACCGGGACTTTTTGTCGCGGCATTCCAGGCATCATGTCAAAAAAGCTGATCTCGCTTCCTACCGGGGCAACTGCTACCTTGGCATCGACGCAGGATCAACGACGACAAAAATTGCCCTGATTGCAGAAGACGGCTCCCTGCTCTACTCTTTTTACAGCAGCAACAACGGAAGCCCGCTTATAACGGCGCAGCGCGCCTTAAGTGAAATCTGCGCCCGTATGCCAAAAGAAGCGCGCATCGCATACTCCTGCGCTACCGGCTATGGGGAAGCGCTGTTAAAAGCCGCGTTTTTGCTTGACGAAGGGGAAGTGGAAACCGTCGCCCATTATTACGCGGCCGCATTTTTCAATCCGAATGTAGACTGTATTTTGGATATCGGCGGGCAGGATATGAAATGCATCAAAATCAAAAACGAAACCATTGACAGCGTCCAGCTAAACGAAGCATGCTCTTCCGGCTGCGGTTCTTTTATTGAAACGTTTGCCCAGTCGTTAAATTACAGTGTAGAGGATTTTGCAAACGAAGCGCTGTTTGCCGCGAATCCGATTGACCTTGGCACACGCTGTACCGTATTTATGAATTCCAAAGTAAAGCAGGCGCAGAAAGAAGGCGCGCCTGTTTCCGATATTTCCGCCGGCCTTGCGTATTCTGTGATCAAAAACGCGCTGTTTAAAGTGATCAAGCTTTCCGACGCCGCAGATCTCGGCAGGCATATCGTTGTACAAGGCGGAACCTTTTACAATGACGCCGTACTGCGCAGTTTTGAGCAGATATCCGGCTGCAGCGTGGTGCGCCCGGATATTGCAGGCATTATGGGCGCGTTCGGCGCAGCCCTGATTGCAAGGGAGCGCTGCGGAGAAAATAAAACCGGTTCCATGCTTTCCCTAAACGATATCCACCGGCTGACGTTTGACACGGAACTGACGCGCTGCCCGCACTGCACCAACCACTGCCTGCTTACCGTCAACCACTTTTCGGGCGGCCGGAAATATATCACCGGAAACCGCTGTGAACGGGGCCTTGGAGAAGAGAAAAAAACAGACGGGCCTCCTAATTTATTTGCCTACAAAAACCACCGCCTGTTTGCGTACCGCCCGCTTTCTTCCAAAGAAGCCGTACGAGGCACGGTCGGACTGCCGCGGGTTTTAAACATGTACGAAAATTTCCCGTTTTGGGCCGTATTTTTCAAAAGCCTTAAATTTCGCACGCTGCTCTCCCCGCAGTCTACGCGCGGCATTTACGAACTGGGCATCGATTCCATCCCAAGCGAATCCGAATGCTACCCGGCGAAGCTGGCGCACGGCCACATTTCCTGGCTGATTGAAAAAAAGGCGGATTTTATTTTTTACCCCAGCATTCCATACGAGCGCAATGAATTTCCGGATGCCAACAACCACTTCAACTGCCCGATTGTCACTTCCTACGCGGAAAATATCAAAAACAACGTAGACGCTATTTCCGACGGGAAGGTACGCTTCTTAAACCCGTTTCTGACATTTGGCAGCTATTTTGCCCTGGAAGAACAGCTCATCCGGGTATTCGCCCGCGAATTTGGAATCGCAAAACAGGAAATAAAGGCCGCGGTACAGGCGGGATGGGATGAACTTATGAAAACCAGGCAGGAAATCCAGCAAAAAGGAGAAGAAGTCCTGGATTATTTAAAACGTGAAAACCGGCGCGGCATCGTACTGGCCGGGCGTCCTTACCACATTGACCCGGAAATCCACCACGGCATACCGGAAATGATCAATTCATACGGGCTTGCCGTTCTTACGGAAGATTCCATTTCACACTTAAAACAGCCCCAAAGGCCGTTGATTGTTATGGATCAATGGATGTACCACTCCCGCTTATATGCCGCTGCCGATTTTGTAAAAACGCAGGAAAATCTGGATCTGATCCAGTTAAACTCATTCGGCTGCGGCCTTGACGCCGTTACAACAGACTGCGTCAGCGACATACTGACCAAATCCGGCAAGATATACACCTGCCTTAAAATTGACGAGGTCAACAACCTCGGCGCAGCGCGCATCCGCGTCCGCTCTTTACTGGCCGCTATCCGCGTCCGTGAGAAAAATAACGCAAAAAAAAGACGGCAGATTGTGCCTTCCGATTATAAGCGCACGATATTTACGGAGGAAATGCGCAAAGACTACACCATTCTCTGCCCGCAGATGTCGCCCATCCACTTTGAACTGTTAGAACCCGCTTTTTGCAGCGCGGGATACCGGATGAAAGTCCTTCCGTCCGATAACCGCTCCGCCGTAGACACCGGATTAAAATACGTCAACAATGACGCGTGTTACCCGTCTTTGATTGTTGTGGGGCAGATTATGGAAGCCGTGCTTTCCGGAGAATACGATATGAAAAAGACGGCCATTTTGATTTCGCAGACAGGGGGCGGATGCCGCGCGTCCAACTATATCGGCTTTATCCGCCGCGCCCTTATGAAAGCAGGCTATGAAGACGTTCCTGTCATTTCGATTAATTTAAGCGGCCTTGAGAAAAATCCGGGCTTTAAATTGTCATTTTCCGTTCTCCGCCGCGGGCTTTACGCGCTGGAATTTGGCGATATCTTTATGCGCTGCCTCTACCGCGTCCGGCCATATGAAGCCGTTCCCGGCTCCGCAAACGCCCTGCACGGCAAATGGAAGCAGCAGGTAATCTCGTTTCTGTCACAGGACAGGATGCCTTCGCACCGCAGGTTTAACCGGATGTGCCGCGAAATTATAAGCGATTTTGACCGGCTTCCCATGACGGATGAAAAAAAGCCCCGGGTAGGCATTGTCGGTGAAATACTTGTCAAATTCCACCCTGCGGCCAACAACCATCTGGTCGATCTGCTTGAAGCCGAAGGCGCCGAAGCAGTTGTACCGGATTTGACGGACTTTTTACTGTATACTTTTTATAATCAGAATTTCCAGGTGAAATACCTCGGCAAACGCAAGCAGGCGGCCCGGAATGCAAACTTGGGAATCCGATTTTTCGAATGGCTGCGCGGCGCGGCGCGCAACGCATTTGAACAGAGCGTACATTTTGATCCGCCTGCTAAAATTTCTCAGCTGGCGGATTATGCAAAGGACATTGTATCCCTTGGCAACCAGACCGGGGAAGGCTGGTTTCTGACCGGGGAAATGCTGGAACTGATACATACGGGCGTCAATAATATCGTCTGCATCCAGCCCTTTGGCTGCCTTCCCAACCATGTCGTTGGAAAAGGCGTTATCAAAGAACTGCGCCGGCAGCATCCTCTTGCCAATATCGTAGCTATCGATTACGATCCGGGCGCAAGCGAAGTAAACCAGCTAAACCGCATCAAGCTGATGCTATCCACGGCGCAAAAAAATCTTAGGGTATAATAAATAGATGGGCAATTTCGAGCTGTTGACAAACCTCCTAATTTCGTAAATGTCACAAGATAGCATGATAAAAATCTAGCAAAGACAGCAGAAATATTCCCAAAGGGGAGTATAAAATAAAGTGTGTAAGTTAGAAATACAACAATCTAACTGCACACTTTATTTTTCTGTATAAGGTGTGCTACACTCAAAGAAAGGATGAAGAAAAGGATGGGTACAGCACTTATGGCACGAAGAAACAGACAGAACACAAAAGGAGCAGCAATCGCACAGGCAATTATGGAGGAATACCAGCCGCAGACAAGGGAAGAGATGCAGGATGCCATCCAGAACATCTTCGGTCCGATGTTTGAGGCCATGCTCCAGGATGAAATGGATTCCCACCTGGGATATGGAAACAACGAGCGCGGGGAAAAGAATACCACGAACAGGCGCAATGGTTATTCCCATAATTCCGTCCATACTGCATATGGGAAAATGGATGTTTCCGTGCCCAGGGACCGGGAAGGAAGCTTTGAACCCAAAGCAATTCCCAAACGTACAAAAGATGTCAGCGGGATCGAGGACAAGGTATTGTCCATGTATGCGAGGGGTATGAGCCAGCGCGATATTGCTGATACTGTGGAAGACATATACGGTTTTGATATTTCCCATGAGACCATTTCAACGATTACGGACAGGGTAATCCAAACTGCACAAGAATGACAGAACCGTCCACTGAAAAAGTTCTACACATTCCTTTTTGTCGACTGTATTTACGTTACCATACGAAAAGAAATGGAGACACAAAACGGTGCGGTATATGTCGTTTTAGGCTATGACGTAAACGGTATAAAGGATGTGCTGGGGCTGTGGATCGGCGAATCGGAAGGGAAACACTATTGGATGCAGATATTTGACGAGATCCGGGCAAGAGGCGTGGAAGATGTGCTGTTCATCAGCATGGATGGCATATCGGGATTGGAAGAAGGGGCAAGGAGCATCTTCAAAGACGTTGTAGTGCAGCTCTGCATCGTACACTTGATCCGAAATTCCATCAAATACATACCGTCAAAAAAGTATAAGGCATATACTGCCCAGTTAAAGAAAGTATATGGGGCGCCCAGCCTGAAAGCGGCGGAAGCGGAATTTGAGCGGTTTAAGCAGGCATAGATAAAATACCCCGGTGCAGTAGATGTATGGGTACGCAACTGGGAGCATGTAGCCCAGCTATATCATTATGGGAGCGCGGTCAAGAAGGTTATGTACACGACAAACGCCATAGAGTCTGTCAATTCGAGTTTGAGGAAAGTCACAAAAAAGGGAGCGTTCCCCAATGAGGACGCTGTACGAAAGGCATTCTATCTGCGGATTGTGGAATTGTATAAAAAGTGGAATGGACGTCCCGCAGCCAATTGGGCGTTCGTCCGCAACCAACTTGCTATGGATGACAAGATGCAGGCACGCATTCTTAAATATGAACAGTATTGATTCTGCCATGTAAAACCGGCAGCTTTGAAAACTGCCGGTAAGAAAAGAGAGTGTCAGATTATGTGTGTAAGTTCTCCGGACTGCCATAATGAATTTTATCAAAATGCCAAAAGCCCGTAAAGGCTGGAACCCTTGCCTTGACTGGCTTCCGGCATTTTGAGCAAGGTAATCAAGCAGTCCAAAGGAACTTTTCAGACAACTTATTTACACAGATTTTATGATACAGCCGTTTGTCAAGTAAAGTGTGTAAGTTTTATAAAATTTCCTTACCGGCAGTTTTTATGGCTGCCGGTTTTGTACGGGTGTTGTCGCCTTTCTGCTTGTAAGTTATTTTCTGTGGTTGCTTTTATGCTTGTACACACCGAGACCAAGATAGTCACAGAGGGCGTTATAGGCATTGTTGATTTCTTCACGACCGCGACTTGGCTTGAGTCCGATTTTGTTACAGATTTCTTCGGTTGAAGCATGCTGTCTGTTGAGTTTAATGATTTCAGCATAACGAGGATGTTCTTTTTGGAAGTGGGCGAGAACAAGAGTGTAGTGCTCATCTTCTGTCAAATCTTCGGATGCACATGCTTCATCTTCTGGGGATTCGGCTTTTTCATCAGCTACATCAAAATCTTCATCTTCATAGCAGTAGTCCAAGGAAAGAATTTCAAAACGGTCTTTCAAAGGATTGTAACGCTTGATTTGTGGATTATGTTGATTTTCACATCCTCTGCAATGTTTTGATTTTGGACAGCAGATAGGTTCTCCGTTTGACTTGTAGCCGATAATACATCTGCCTTCACGTCGTTCTTTCATGTAATTGTTGATTTCGCTGTTGAAGCCTTCCATATAAGTTTCAAAGCCTTCAATTTTAATAGGGATAAAACCTATGCGGAATTTGAACTCTCCGTAACGGATGGTTGTGCAATGTTTTTTTTCTTCTGCTTTCAATTTGTACCCGTCTTGAATCCACCAAGGAACTAAGACCTTGCCAGGTTCTAATGGTTTGCCATCGATTGCTGTTCTGTTGTTGTACTTATAAGGATTTAAAGTTGTGTTTGCCATAAAGATTTCCTCCATTGATTGGCTGGGAGGAAACCTCACGGCAAATATTCAATTGTCTCAGATGACCGTTCATAGGGAATCCTCCTATAATTCGGTCAGCTGCTCTATTTGACACTGACGTTTACAAGTTGCTTCATACGCCTGATGATAGAGCTCCTTCCTTCGTGCACAAGGTCGGCAATCATTTGTATGAAGAGCGTCCATTTATATCCCGCATCAGCTCTTTGCGGATTCTGTATTCAGTTGTGAGAAAATTCGGGGAAAAGGGTAGGGTATCCCCTGATGATACAAGTCTATCATCCTTTGAAAAATCAATATAATTGTAGTGTTCAGATATTGGTGGTTTATAATGAAATAATAATGAAAGTCATTGTATTGTTTAGTTTTTGGTGGTATAATAGAAGAGAATGTACTATGCGAGGAGAATGTCCGTGGGAAAGAAGTTATTTCAAGAGGTGTATGCCTCACAAACACGAACTAAAGAATTGGATTTGCCGGAGATGGTAGTTGTTACCGAGGCTGATGATAGAGACACGGTGGATTTCACATATCATAGTGTGCATAGATCGTATTTTTCTAATGACAAAGCTGTTTGCCCATACTGCCAAGGAACAAATACTGCTGAAACTAAGATCAGACCGAGAAAATTCAGGGATGTACTTTACGATAAGGGAAAAAGAAAAACAATCGATCTTATTTTCCACCAAAGATATTTTCGCTGTAATGATTGTGAAAAGAGAATATTTCATGAAAATATAGATTTTGCCGAAGAAGGGTGTCGATATACTAACAGATTATCGGATCTGTTGGCTGAAGGAACACTGACACGTACATATGAAAAGGTTTGTAAGGAGTACGGTGTTCCAGCATCAAAGGCGTCAGTGGGAGTAATTATGAGAAGGCGGCTTAGAATGAGACTTGAAGAAATGCCACCGATGATGACGCCGGACAGATTTATTATTTTTGTGTCTTATTACTATAGTGAAGCGTATCCAGTGGTTTTAGGTTTATATGATAAAGAATTAAGACTGGTAGATATTTTAAATGGGTCAAATATTCCGACATATACTGTCTTCTTTAGTAAATTTGATAGAGATATTGTTAAGGCGGTATATATTGACCCAGATGAACAGTTGCATATGGCAGTTTCTGCTACATTTCCTGAGGCGAAAATAATGGTTTCGGATGAATGCATACAAAGATATGCAAGAGATGCGTTTCAGGAAGTGATTAGGAAAGATGGAAGCCGCTGTTCTATTCCACACAGGCATCATTTGCTAACAATGGCAGAGAGTTATTTATCACCATTTAATCATGATAGAGTAACGAATGGACTGAGAAATAGAAGTAGACTTAGGGGTACTTATAATGCTTATCAAGATTTACTTAAGCAGATGGAAACGGAATGGGACATTAATTGTATATCCGAATGGTTAGACCATCTTCCGATGTATCTTTCAAATGAGGCTGAGGAAGATGAAGAATTAGAAGAACTTTGGGAATTTGAGATTTTAAGAGATGTTATAGATATATATAACGAGCAAATTCAGGCATATTTGAAAGATGATTTCAAATTACCGGCGTCTGTTACATCATCCGTTAAAGGAATAATAGATGCACTTAACATAATGCCGTACTGTATCTATGATGTTTTACATGCAAGAATGTTGCTTAATGTAGAACATGACAAACGAGTAAAAGACGGGAAGTCTTATCAGATAGGAGTACAGATTGATAAACTTACTGAGAAAATGAATAAAATATCGAGTCAAATAAGGAAAAAGAAGGAGAACGAGGAATATGGATACGAACCAGAAAATCAATGAGGTGGGAATTAATATTCAAGAGAAGGCATCCGTGATTTGGAATGTGGCGAATAGTCTCTTTGGTGCATATAAGCCACATGAGTATGGATTGGTTATTTTGCCAATGGTAGTTATCAAGCGTTTCCACGACTGTTTATTGCCTACACATGATCAGGTTGTAAAAACGTACAAAGAAATTGAAGGATTAGCAGTAAAGGATGCTTTTTTAAGAAGGGCATCTGGATATCGTTTCTACAATACCAGTGAGTATACTTTTGAGAAATTAAAAGCTGATCCTGAAAATATAAAGACTAACTTTGAAGCATATATCAATGGGTTTTCTGATAATGTGATGGATATTTTAAGTCGAATGGACTTTTTTACACAGTTGGAAAGAATGTCGAATGCAGGCCTGTTATATCAAGTAATCAGCGATTTTTGTGCTGAAAAAGCTGATATGAGTCCAGAGAAGATATCTGCAGTAGATATGGGGTATATTTTTGAAAACTTAGTACAGCGATTTTCAGAGAGTTATGACGAAGAAGCAGGAGCACATTTTACAAGTAGAGATATTATTTATTTAATGTGTGATCTTTTGACAGAAAATATGGGCTTGTCTGAAGAAGGTCGTATCTATACTGCGTATGATATGGCAATGGGAACAAGTCAGATGCTCACATGCATGGAAGAACGAATGGAATCATTAGATAAAGACGCGCAGCTCATTTGTTATGGACAGGAAATTAACCCATTTACTTTCGGTATTGCAAAGGCAGATATGTTGATTCGTGGTGGAGATCCAGAAAATATGCAGTTTGGAGATACTTTAAGCGAAGATAAATTTTCGGGAATGACATTTGATTTTGTTATAAGTAATCCTCCGTTTGGCATTGATTGGAAACGTGAAGCTTCAAAAGTAGAGGCAGAAGCAAAGCTTGGAAATGGAGGAAGGTTTGCACCGGGATTGCCTCCAAAGAGTGATGGACAATTATTGTTCATGCTGAATGGCATAACAAAGTTAAAAGAAAATGGTAGAATGGCAATTATTCAAAATGGATCAAGCTTGGCAAATGGAGATGCGGGTTCTGGGCCAAGTGAAATAAGACGGTATATCATAGAGAATGATTGGTTAGATGCAATCGTGCAATTACCAAATGATAGTTTTTATAACACTGGAATAGCAACATATATTTGGATTGTTACAAAGAATAAACCTGAAAGTCATCGAGAGCATGTTCAACTTATAGATGCTAGTAAGTGCTTTGTTCTCCGTCGTAAGGCTATAGGAAATAAACGAGTTGATATTACAAAGGAAGCCAGAGATTTGATTGTAAAGGCATATGGAGAATATAGAGATGCGATTTTTGAAGCCAATGATAATGGACAAACATTGATTTGCAAATCCAAGATTCTTTCATCATTAGACCTTGGGTATAATAAAATCGTGGTAGAGAGTCCATTAAGGGATTCTGACGGAGCATACATTCTGAAAAAGGGTAACAAACAAGCTGATCCATCTCAAAGAGATACTGAAAATGTTCCTTTAACAGAAGATATGGATGAATATTTTGAGAGAGAGGTACGACCATATAATCCGGATTCTTGGATTGATCATACCAAAGATAAGATAGGATATGAAATTCCTTTTACCAGAACTTTTTATGAACATAAGATTCTTGAACCCGCTGATGAAATCGCAATAAAAATCGAAGAGCATGAGCGAATTTTGAACGAGAAACTTGATATGTTGTTTGAAAGGAAAGGGAAATAAAATGAAGCAATACGATGAATACAAAAAATCTGGTGTTGCTTGGGTCGAAAAGATTCCTTCATCTTGGAATGTAAGTAGAGGAAAAACGATATTAGAATTGCTGAATAGACCGATAAAGGATGACGATGAAATTATAACTTGCTTTAGAGACGGAGAGGTCACCTTACGTAAGAATAGACGAGAGGAAGGATTTACTGTTGCACTAAGAGAAGCAGGATATCAAGGCATAGAGCCAGGGGACTTAGTGGTTCATGGTATGGATGGCTTTGCCGGTTCTATAGGAATTAGTGATTCTAGAGGAAAAGCTACACCAGTTTTGAATGTTTTAGATAGTACACAAAACAAGAGATATTTAATGTATTATCTAAGGTCTCTTGCATATAGTGATGTGTTTATTTCGTTATCTACGGGAATAAGAGTTCGGTCTTGCGATTTGCGATGGAATAAACTTGCTGTATTACCTTTTGTGTTGCCTTCCATAAAAGAGCAAGACAAAATTGTTGAGTATCTTGATCAAAAGTGTGATATGGTGGATTCAATAATTAATGGAGAAAGAAGTATTATTGAGGAATATAAATCTTGGAAATCATCCATTATTACTGAAGCAGTTACAAAGGGATTGTCTCCAGAAAGGGAATATAAAACAGTAAATTTAGAGTGGATATCAGAAATACCTTCATCATGGGATACTTGTAGATTAAAAGCTTTATTTTCATTTGGAAAAGGGTTGCCGATTACCAAAGACAATTTGGTAGAACAAGGTGTTCCTGTAATAAGTTACGGACAAATTCACGCAAAAACTAATACTGGAACAAGCATATCAGATGATTTATTACGATATGTGCCTGAAAAATATTTGAAAAGCAATCCAGATTCGCTTGTGAAGTCGGGTGACATTCTTATGGCAGATACATCTGAAGATGTGGATGGGTGCGGAAATAGTGCCTATGTTGATAAGGATATGCAATTGTTTGCAGGGTATCATACGATTATTCTGCGTTCGTTGAGAGGGAACAACAATAAATATCTTGCATATTTGTTTAAATCTGATGCTTGGAGAAGCCAGATAAGAACTAGAGTTTCAGGTGTTAAACTATTTAGTGTTTCTAAGAAAATTTTAAACATCTCCTCGGTAATCCTCCCTCCGAATGAAGAACAAACTGAGATAGTGCAGTTTTTGGACGAAAAATGTTCTCTGATAGATGCTGTAATTGCAAAAAAAATGCAAATAATTGAAGATTTAGAAAAATATAAGCGTTCATTGATTGAAGAAACAGTCATGGGTAAACGAAAGGTGGTGTAATTATGGCAGAAAACACAGGGTTTGAAAAGAGAGTGGTTGCTTATAAAGAAGCTTTTCGGCGTACGGATGAATCAGAACGGTTGTTTGAAAGTAAAATTGAAGAATTTCTTACATCATCTGAAGGAGGATGGAAAAAGGCTACAGATTCGGGTTATTGTAGTCATGATTATAGGGGAATGGCATTAGATATTGTTACTCTAACTGATTTTGTAAAGTCAAGCCAGCCAATGGCCTGGAAGAGATTTGAAAGAATGTGTAATATTGATCCTATTCGTAAATTCTACAAGGCTTTTGATAACGCTGTTAATCAGGTGGGATTGGTTGAAGTATTAAGACATGGATTTAAGCACCGAGGAGTACATTTTTCTGTTTGCTATTTTGCACCAGAATCATCGATGAACAAATTGGCATTGGAAAATTATCAAAAAAATGTATGTCAGTGTATTAGGCAGTGGCATTATTCAGAGACAAATACGAATACTGTAGATATGATGCTTGCACTTAATGGTATCCCGATTGTAGCAATAGAATTGAAAAACCAACTGACTGGACAGAGTATAGACGATGCAAAGCGTCAATGGATGTATAACAGAGATCCGAAGGAACCAGTATTTGGGCAGAACAAACGAATACTGGCCTATTTTGCCGTGGATTTGTATAATGCTGCTATGGCTACTATTATAGACAGAGATAAAACTCCGTTCTTACCATTTAATCAAGGTAGTAATGGGGCTGGAAAAGATGGCGGAGCAGGTAATCCACAAACGGAAGATGGTGATTACGTAACAAGCTATCTCTGGCATGAAGTTTGGCAGAAAGATAAGTTGCTAGATATTATACAGAAGTTTGTTAATGTGCAAAAGGAAGAGAAGAAGACAAAGAATAAAGATGGTTCGCAGAGAATAGAAACAAAAACAAAGGTCATATTCCCAAGATATCATCAGTTGCACGTGGTAAGAGAATTGGTTAAGCATGTCCGTGAAGGTGGTTCTGGACATAATTATTTAATTCAGCATAGTGCTGGAAGTGGAAAATCAAATTCTATTGCATGGACAGCGTATCGAATGGCAAGTCTGCATAATGCTGAAAATGAGGCAATATTTGATAGTGTCATAATAGTAACAGACCGGCGAGTATTGGACCAGCAGCTTCAAGCGACGGTATCAAGTTTTGACCATACACTTGGTAGTGTAGTGACTATTGATGAAAAGAAAAGTTCCAAAGATTTGAAGGATGCTATCAATGATGGCAAGCGAATTATTGTTACAACTCTGCAAAAGTTTCCTGTGATTTATGATCAAGTAAAGGACACAAAAGGAAAACATTTTGCGATTATTGTTGACGAAGCACATTCAAGTCAGACCGGACAAAGTGCTATGAAGCTGAAAACTGCGTTGGCTGATACGAAAGATGCGTTAAAAGAGTATACAGAACTGGAAGGCAAAGCGGAAGATGAATTAGAAATGAAAGATATTTTTGTTCAAGAAATGCTTTCGCAAGGGCGACACAAAAATCTGTCGTTCTTTGCATTTACCGCTACGCCTAAGGGAAAGACTCTTGAAATTTTTGGCGAACCACATCCGGATGGTTCATTTCATCCATTCCACATATACTCTATGAAGCAGGCTATTGAGGAAGGGTTTATTTTGGATGTTTTGTCAAATTACGTGACTTATAAAATGTGTTACCAGATTGCAAAGAATACACCGGATAATCCAGATGTACCTACATCAAAAGCAATCAAGATGATTCGCAGATATGAAGAATTACATCCACATAATTTGGAACAGAAAGCTGCAATTATCGTAGAAACTTTCCGTGATATTACTAAGAAGAAAATTGGTTTTCAGGGAAAAATGATGGTTGTTACAGCATCCAGATTGGCTGCAGTACGTTATTATCATACGATTAAGCAATATTTAAAAGCTAATAATTATGATGATGTGCAGATTATGATTGCTTTTAGTGGTGCGCTCAGAGATCCGGATGAAATAGATGGTCCAGAATACACAGAAAGCAATATGAATGTTGACAAAGACGGTCATCCTGTTAAGGAAAGCCAAACAAAGGCAGTATTCCATGAAGAGGGTGATGTCTTAATTGTAGCAGAAAAATATCAAACTGGATTTGATGAACCGTTACTTCACACTATGATTGTGGACAAAGAACTAAGAGACGTGAAGGCAGTACAGACTTTGAGCCGACTAAATAGAATTTGTCCAGGCAAGGAAGATACCTATGTTTTAGATTTTGTTAATCCAGTGGAACGTATAAAAGAGGCATTCCAGCAATTTTACAAAGAGACAAGTCTGGATGAGGAAATCAATTTTGATTTGATATATACTACTCAGCGAATCATTCACGATTATGGTATTTATACAAAGGATGACATAGCGAAAGTCACAAGCATTTATATTGATGAAGATGTGCGAAAATCAAATTCCACACAAGCAAAGATTTCAAATGCGTTGTTACCTATTGCAGAAAAGTATAATGCGTTAAATCAGGATCAGAGATATCAGTTCCGAAGAGAAGTTCGTAATCTCGTGAAATGGTATAATTATATAAGCCAGATTACAAGAATGTTTGATAAAGAACTTCATCAGGAATATGTATTTTGTTCTTATCTTGCAAAACTGTTGCCGGGAGATCCAACAATAGAGTTCAACTTAGACAATAGAGTTAAGTTGGAGTATTATCAGTTGGCAAAAACTTTTGAAGGTGCAATAGAGTTAGAAGATCAAGCTGGTTCATGGGCTCCTACAAATCCTAAAAAAGCGGCTGCTAAAAAGGAAAAAATGAGTCCGCTGGAAGAGATAATACAACGTATCAATGAAGAGTTTATGGGCGAGTTCACAGATGCAGATAGAGTTATTGTAGAGACACTATACAATAAGATGAAAGCTGATGCAAATGTGAAAAAGGCAGCACAGACAACAGACCGTCAAGTATATGACAGAAGCGTATTTCCTGGAATATTTGATGAAACAGCGATGGCGGCTTATGCTGAAAATACAGAGGCATATAGACAATTATTCTTAGATGCTAAGAAGTATCATGCGGTACAAGCGGCATTGGCTGATAAATTATATAGAGAATTACATCCATAAAATATAGCGGCTATTTGGAGTATATCCCAAGAGCCGCTATATTTTTTAGTCTTTCTTATAAAATTTAGTTTCATATCCATCCCCACGAATTAGGATACCTGCCATCCATGCAGGAGATTTTCCCATGACAGAACAGATTCGGTTCATGTCGGTATCTTCCGGGCATTCAATGATAAGTTCATCATGGACATGTCCGCAAATCTGCCAATTGGAAAGATTGTGCATGGCATAGCAGAGTAGGTCTCTGGAAATTGCTTGTACGATGTTCTCCACTTTATATCCCGGTCTTGCAATGAATGTGGTGCGGATGAGTTGACTGAGAGTATCAGGAATATCATCATATAGAAGATGCATGGTATCATAATCCCCGGTTCTCACCAGTTCACGTGCTTCGGCTAAATCGGACATATGGTTTTGTGGAAGGTTCTGTAACTGAATAAGTCTGCCAGCCCAACGTCCGGAACGATTGGCACCGTAAAATTGGAACATTCCATGAGTACGCCCATCTTTGCATACCGCATTCTGCATTGCCTGATATTTCTTCACGGATGATTTTGCCAGTTGCAGACGGAGTTTCAATGCTTCTGTAATATCATCATTCTCATAGCTGTCCGGAGATTTTATCAGCTTTGCCACATCTTTCTTTCCCAGAGTTTCCATTTCTACCCCATTTTCAGAAAGCCATTGTTTCATCTGCACTACGCTGTTTGGATTGTCAAGATTGGTGATATTTTGCATAGCAAGCATCAGTGCAGATTTGGATTTTTCATCAAATGCAATGGCATTCTCCACCACATCCATATCCAGTAAAATCCCCCGGTCATTGATTTCCTGGTCGAGATGATATTCAGTCCAGACAAAATCAGGGACAGGAAACTTTGATAGTTTCTGTTTGATGGATAATTCCACCTCCACATCCCTGCCATTGTATGCTTTGAATAGTTCCTATTTGTCAGGTGCATGTTCGGGAAGTCTTGTAATCGTAAGACCATACCAGCTCCTTCCAGAGATAAGGGAAGCCCCATGTAAGCAGACCATATCATGGTGCATTTCCATGATATAGGGTTCAGATAATTATGAACCGGATCATCTGTATTGTTATAACTCTGGAAGTATTGGGGAGGGTGTTTGTGGAGCCAATTGGATAAACATATTCAAGACTTGGAGACATACAGCGATGTGGACGGCTGTCTGTCTGCATCCACGATGCCAGGGGCAGTAGAACTGTTGGCATTGATGAAGTAGCTGTTTCTGTACGCCTCATCATCAGGTCTTTCAAGGTCGCCGTCACGAAGCGGTGTCTTGATTGCTGTGAGAGGGGGAACGGACTTGCCATTTCCCTTTAACTTGGACTTGCCATTTCCCTTTAACTTGGACTGGCCTTTTTCATAAGCCGCCTGGATTGCGTTTTTGATTTTCTCAATCGTCTTTGTGTCAGACTTCGGGATGATGAGGGACACGCTGTACTTCGGTGTGGCTTCATTGATTGACTTAGGGTCCCACACATTTGCATAGGAAAGTCTTGTGTTTGCTTCTGTGATTACCTTAGTTGGATTTACAATTTTAGCCATAATTTTTTTCTCCTTAAATTTCATCAAAATCATCTTTGGCTGTATTGAGTGCCGGGTGTTTGTCTGTTTCCGGCACGAGTGCAGGCTTGCCCGGTGGCTTTGCGACCAGTCCGTCTAATAACTCTTCAAATTTTTTCTTTCCCAGCAGGGAAGTCATTGCTGTAATACCAAGCAGTTTCTTTTCGTAAGGGTCGTACCCGTTACCTACTACTACGGATGCAACAGCGGCTTCATTGGTATATTTGAGGTTGGATTTGCCTTCCACAACCTTAAATCCGTTGTAGGAAACACCGCTTAATGCCTGCTGGAGCGCATAATCTTTTACATCGTTTGCCCAGGAAACAAGGCTGTCGATTTTCGGAAGGATTGCTGCGATTTCGGATTCTTCCAGTTTGGCAGGAAGTTCAAAATTATAAGTGGCAAGATCCATGTTGTATTCAGCTCTCTTGCGGCAGGCTGTCTTGACCTTGCAGAACTGACAGTGGTCGCCGGCGTGGAAATCGCCCTCGCCATTGTAGGCAAGCTGGGCGGTCGGTGCCAGAACGGTTTCAGCCCAGTTAAGCAAATCTTCTTTCTTCATGGAGAGGTGCTGATGTTGTCGCGTCTTGGCTGGAAGATGGTCATTTCAACAGTTTCTATATCATAGATACCATCGTAGATATCCAGTGATCCCAATGCGTAACACATCATCTGGGGATTGTTTTCTGCTTCCACAAGAATGCCCAGACCATACTTGAAATCTATAATCTGCAAAACCATGTCTGCCACGATCAGGCAGTCGCCAGTTCCGAAACTATCCGGTACCCATTTGCTGAAATCAAGTTTCTGTTCCACCAGAACTTTCGGATCTTCGCATAACTGCTTTGCCTTTGCAAACTGCTCCATAATATAGAAGCAATATTCATCGGTGCAGTCATCCATTTCTGTATCAAAAAAATCCAGATGTTCTGTCGGGTCTTTGACATTCTCGCCTAAAGCACGGAGCACTTTGTACTCACACAGCTCATGGGCATCCGTACCCTGCTGGGCATATGGGGAAGCCTCATCCCTAATTTCTGCACACAGCTTTGCGGATGGCGGACAGGATAGCCAGCGGTGGGAAGCGGAAGCAGAGAGGTATGTGTGTTTAGGCATCGGTCAGTCCCTCCACTTCTTTTACAAGGGCAGGATAGCTGTCAGCCGGAACATCGGTAAGGCTTCCACCATTTCCATATTTCTTAACAATCGCCTTTACCTGTGTTTTGTACTGGCCGCCTGCCTCATTTGCCTTTTTGGCAAGCAATGCCCGGACATCTTCTTTAGAATAAGTAGGAGTTGCCGCTTCTTTCTTAGGCTTGTCCTCTGTTACCGGTTTGGCAGCAGGTGCATCCGCTGTGAAGCATTCCTTGATTGCGTTTGCTACCTGAATCATCTTTTCGCCACAGGAGATTAACTCATCGAGTACCTGTGACAATTCGCTCATTTTGCTCATGTTGTCATTCTCCTTTAAATCTCAATATTCTCTTTTTTCTCTGTATGCCTTTGGAACTGTTCCAGAGGCATTTTTAAATCGTCTTATCGTTCATCGTTTTACCTCGCTCTCCGAGGGGAGTTGACCGCCCATCTATAGGTCTTGGTTCCCGATAGTGGGATTTTCCGATTTTGGAAGAAATTTTAATATAAAATGGTTGATTATCTCAAAAAAGCCTTGATTTACGGGCATACAAGCAGGATTTCAAGCTGAATTTACTACCAATTTACTACTTTTGAGGGAAAGAGCCT
>OFFX01001128.1_pt1 | contig 19896 bp, 20 predicted proteins | sample 1521511 | NCBI WGS metagenome assembly OFFX01 (sample SAMEA3504125, study PRJEB24116) | mouse gut metagenome | biome: mouse gut; feature: mouse-associated habitat; material: faeces | place: Denmark | collected 2011
TCGCCCGGCGTTTTAGCGGATACGATCAGAAGAGCGGAGATCAGCAGCATCGCTCCAAGCGAGAGCATTCCCATCAAAATACTTGATTGGCTTTCCGCGTTGATATACGAGGCTGTATCAAATCCTATTACAGTCAGTGACGCTAAAAATGGGTAAACCTCTCTAAGCACACCGCTTTTGAAGAACATACTGCAATATCCCAATACAAAAGCGATAACAGAACCGCTCATAAAGAGTCCTGAGGTTTTTCCGCAAAGCGCAATGATTGGGAGAACAGCAATATAGACGCAAATTGATAAGCCTGTCATTTGAAGCAGGCCGGTAGCCAATACAGATATGCTCAAACCCTGAAGTCCAGTACATACGCCAACGATGATGGCGGTTGTAAGGCTATATAGACCCCAGATAAGAGAAAGCAGGCCAAGGAAGAGCAATTTTCCGGCTAACAGCTTAGAAAATGGTACAGGAACGACAAAAATATTTTTCAACGTGCCGTCTGCGCATTCTCTGTTTATCAGGTATCCGCCGATTAGAGTAAAAATTACAGGCATAAATATCGTGGCGTTATTCCAAATTGTACTATTGATTAGAGCGCTGAGGTCAAAATTAGGGTTTCTGGCTTCCTCAATGGAGACGCTCTGTGTGATAAGGCCAAGCACAGGCGAAAGAGCCAGCCCAATAATGCCGATCAGCAGAATGTGGTATCGCTTTATTTTTTGAAACTCGCTAGAGATGATTGACAACATTGGGAACCTCCTATGTTTCCTGCTTCTGATAAATTCTGATAACTATGAAAACGCAGACCGCCGCTTCTGCAAACAGGATCATAAAGATGATAGGCGTTGACACAAAATAAGGACTCAGACGGTTATAAAAATCGGTCATGATTTTCCCTTGCGGTACTTTGAACTGATATAGCCATCTAAAAATCATCGGAACCGGAATAAACGTAGTAAAATTAGGCCCCAGCGGTTTCATCATAATCGTATCACTGAGATGCAGTGCATATCCCAACAGGGTGTAAAAGAATGCGATTATGACGGAAATAATATAGGATTTGTTACACCAGATGACCAAGATAATACAGGGCAAAGCTGCGGCCCACAGCAAGATTCCAGTACAAAAGGTGAGAAATAATTCCAGATTCCAGCCGTTTATGGCGATGCCCTGTGAGAGGGCGAGCGAGATTGAGATTGCGAAGCCGGCCAACTCATAGACGACCGAAAAGAGAAAGAGAAGGAAGACTTTTGCCATAACTAACCGGCGCTTTGAAACAGGGATGCAAAGAAGATTTTTTAACGTATCGTTGTCGTGCTCTTCAAAAAACAAGCTGGCGGCCATAATCACCAATACTGGAATGAGAAGCAAAAATCCACTTTCCTCTCGAACGCCGCTCATAATGTCTTCCAAGTTCCCATCCGATAAAAGGGCGGCGTTGAAGAACGGGAATAGAACTGAAGTAAAAAGGGCCAGCTTATATGCCCCTTTTCGTCTCAGCTTCAGAAATTCACAGTAGGTAAGTTTAAGCAATTCCCTCGCCCCCTGTTACTCTCTTGAAATAGTCCTCCAGACTTTCCTCACAAGTATGGGCATCCGAGACTTCCAGTCCGCTTGTCACGAAAGCTGTCACGAGTTTTGCTACAGAGATATCCAGGTTGTCTACTTGCAGATTGTGGTCGTCCTGGATGGTAAAGTGGTTCTCATGAAAGGTGTGCTCAAGGATTCTCGCCGCTTGTGCCGCATCGGAGAGAGTAAAATGGATGTGCCGGCTGCTCTTGGACTCCAGTTCTGCAAGACTTTCCTCCTCCAGAAGAGTGCCATGATCAAGGATTCCGATATCGTCTGCTAACAGTGCAATCTCAGAAAGGATATGACTGGATAGCAGGATCGTTTTCCCTCGTTCATCGCAAAGCCGCCGGATAAATGAACGGACTTCCGCAATGCCGATAGGATCCAGTCCGTTGATTGGTTCGTCCAGAATCAGGAGTTCTGGGTCGTGCATGACCGCCAAAGCAATGGCCAGCCGCTGTTTCATCCCCAGTGAATACTGAGAAAAGAGCTTTTTGTCCTGGTATGGCAGCCCCACTAAACTCAGAGCGTCCTTGATTGCGTGCCGGTTGGGTACGCCTCGTAATGTGGCAAATATTTTTAGATTTTCCGTTGCGGTCAGGTTGGGATAGAAACCGGGTGATTCAATCAAGCTGCCGATACGGGGCAGAAGCTTTTTCTCATTGCCACATAGCGGTTTTCCCCAAATATAGACTTCGCCGGATGTGGGCTGGGTCAGTCCCAGGAGCATTTTCATCGTAGTAGTCTTGCCAGCTCCATTTCTTCCCAGCAGGCCGTAAATCCGTCCTTTTTGAACATGAAGATTCAGATCCGCGACGCTTTTTTGTGGGCCATAGCATTTGGTGAGATTATGTGTTTCAATGATATAGTTACCCATAGTACAACCTCCTCTTCGGGCTATATTATATCGTGTAAATATTGCGATAGTCTTACGGGAACCTTGTATTAACCTTGCATTTTGCGTCATCTCTTAATAGTTTCCAGCAAACGGATAAAGTACAAGGCCCCTGCCACAAAAGTGGCGGGGGCCTTCAACTGGTCAAAGGGAACTGCAGGATGAAACTGGTTCCTTTTCCAGGCTCACTTTCTGCTGTGATGGTTCCATTCAGTTTTTCAACGAGCTGCTGCACGATTGACAGACCGAGTCCGTTCCCCTTGCTGGTGCGGCCCTTGTCGCACTTATAAAGGCGGTCGAAGATGTGTTCTAAATCCGTATTTTCCATTCCGATCCCATTGTCTGCTAAAAGAATTCTCATACTGCCCTGCTGTTCCGACAGGGCGAGACTGATTTTATCTGCGCGGCTATGTGTAACCGTATTTTGCATGAGGTTGTTTATAATGCGCATATAACCGTCTGAATCCAGGTTCACTTGAAAAGGCTGCTCTGGAATATCAAATGTATAGTTAATGTGTTGCTCCTCAAGAATCGGAATCCAATCAATCAGGATACTCCTTGTCAGTGCAACTGCCTCTACTGGATGGACATCCATAACAAATTCGTTGGAATTTAGCTTGAACCAATCGAACAATATATCGACATATTCTTTCAAATCGTAGGCCTTCCGGCGAGCGGACTCAATATAGCTGTTTCGATCCGCTCCAGTAACAATTCCTTTATGCACAGCGTCCAGATATCCAATCAGGGTGGTAAGCGGGGTCCGGACATCGTGAGAGAGACTGGTCATGAGTTGCCTGTTGGCTTCATCAGCCCGCCGGAGCAGGGCGAGTTTGTTTTCGTAGGATATTACAACCTCGTTGATTTCAAATGCGAGAGATGCGGTGAGTTCATGCTCTCCGGCTAATATCCGTCTATTTCCGTTCCCCGCTTTGATATCCGCTAAAGCCTCAGAAATCAAGGCGATCTGTTTTTGGGTTTTCCAAATGATAAAGCAGGAAATGGAAATTGCTATTACAGCAGCAGCGATAGAGAGAACGGCGATTAAATTCATATCCAAGATCACACCTCTTTATTGAAACGGTAGCCGATTCCCTTGATCGTTTGAAGATACCTGGGGGTTCCGGGATCTTCCTCCAGCTTTTTCCGCAACCGGCTGATGACTGCCATGATGTTACTGTCATCATAGACATATTCCCCGCCCCATACTTCTTCATATATTTGCTGCTTGGTCAGAATCTTCCCCTGATGTCTGGCACAAAACAGGAGAAGGTCAAACTCTTTGGGATGAAGTCCAAAAGTTCCGTTAGCTGAAGTGATGGAGCGGGTGTCCAGATCGATGGTCAAGCCGTCGAAGTGGAGCTGCTGTGCTTCGGCTGGCTGATTAAACCGTGTATAACGGCGTATTAAAGAAATGACCCGGGCAACCAACTCATCCATATTGAAAGGCTTCGTCAAGTAGTCGTCCGCACCTGCCCGAAGCCCTCGAACCTTCGATACATTATCATTTTTGGCAGTAAGCATCAAAACAGGAAGGCTGCTCAGCTGTCTGATCTGCTCAAGCGTTCCAAAGCCATCCAGGCCCGACATCATGACATCCAAAATGACGAGCTGATATTCCCGCTTTTTTACTGCCTCTAACCCAGAGATTCCGGAATGACAATAATCTGTCTCAATTTTTTCCTGTAGAACACTCTGCTTGACGATTGCGCAAAGTTCCTTGTCATCATCTATCATCAAAATTCTGTGCATGATTGGTGTCTCCGATATATATCTTGCTGATACACATTCACATAATCCACTTCGATGCGGTTACGTTCATTTTTGATATTTTTCAGGTCATACAGGTTGAGCATAAGCTGCATTGGATAGTTTGGACTCTGGTGAATAACCCGTATTTTTTCTCCATTCAGATAAAACGCTATTTGCTGTTCCTCCCACTTTACGGAGTACACGTTCCAGTCACTGACACAGATATCAAAATGATGCTCGTAAAATTCATCCACAAGATTAGGGTCCCCAAAGGAATGTATGCCATATCCGATTACTGCGGACTTTTCCGCCGCCTGCCAGCCTTTTAATTCAAACAGACAGATCTCCGACGATTGCTCAGGTGTCTCTTCGACTCCGATCATCCATAGTGCCGCTACATTTTCTTTTGAGATATGGCAGCGCACCCTGCACTCAATATAGCCGTACAGTGGGGTGATTTTCAATTCCCTCGGCTGAAACTCCCGGACAATCAAGCCCTCTGTAAAATGGTGCTGGCCAACACTGCTCCCAATCTCTCCAGAGAAAACTCCGGTCTGCAGGTTGGACACCCGCACGCTGCCGTTCCATTCGGGACACCATGGCTCCTGTGTATCAGCAATATATAGAGACAGAATGCTGTTTTGAATTGTATAGCTGGGTATGGTATTCTTCCGTGAACTCCATTGAGGCAGGTAGGTCGGCAGCCAGTAGTCCGTATTCAACTGTTTTTCATCAAAATCATCGCACATTAGCAGCGTATATCCATCCATATCCGCAGGCATCTCCATTCTTCAAAAGTAAACTGGGCATGAGATGTGAAGATTATAGCGGTTTTTCAAATTCAGTTCAAGGCCGGTTAGCTGATAATCCTATCGAAACGTCAATTTATACACAATCCATATGTGGTTGAGATGTAGTTTATACAGTCATCCGGTAACATGACACCGAATGCCCTTTCAGTATGTAACCTCCAAGCGATAAAATCCCACATAAGATAAAAGGGGAAATGCAGCGGTTATGTTGCTTTATGTTTTTTATGAGCGTTCCACATATTTGACCAAGGAGGATTTATCTTGCTTCAAGTTTTAATTGTAGAGGACGAAAAGCCCATCTCCAACCTGATCCGTCTCAGTCTGACCAAGGAGGGCTGCCACTGTACCTGCGCTTTTGACGGCGCAGCTGCGGCGGACCTGCTGGTGGATCATCACTATGACCTGATTTTGCTGGATGTGATGCTCCCGGAGATTGACGGCTTTGAGCTGATGGAGTACATCCGTCCAATGAAGGTTCCGGTCATCTTCCTGACGGCGAAATCGGCGGTCAAAGACCGGGTAAAGGGCCTGAAGCTGGGGGCAGAGGACTATATCGTCAAGCCCTTTGAGGTCATCGAACTGCTGGCCCGCATTGATGTGGTCCTGCGCCGGTATCAAAAAACGGACATGGTACTGGAGATTGGCGGGCTGAAAATCGACACCAGATCCATGCAGGTATGGCGGGACGAGGCAGAGATCAGCCTGACCAAGACGGAGTATGAGCTGCTGCTCCTCTTCGCCCGAAACCCCCGCCGCGCCCTATATCGGGAAACCATCTATGAGCGGGTATGGGGCGAACCGTATCCCTTTGGAAGCAAGGCGGTAGACATCCATATCCAGCGGCTGCGCAAAAAGACCGGATGGGAGACCTGCCTTCGCGCGGTGAACAAGATCGGCTACCGGCTGGAGGTGGAGCCGTGAAGTTCCACCTGAAGATGACCCTGTGTATGCTGGCGGTGCTGGCCGTCCTGTTCGGAGCGGGTGGCAGCCTGCTGATTTCCGAGTCCTTTGAGGACTCTCTGGAGCGGGAGAAGGCGGCGGCCCTGGGCGACTACCGCATGGCCTGGGGCACCCTGCAGATCGTCAACAGCATGGATACCTACCTGGACAGGGACGCTATCGTCAAGACGATGGAGCAGTTATACCAGCAGAACAGCGCCTCCTGGTCGGCCCTGCGGCTGTCTACCGGGGATGAAGTGCTGTATGAGAACAGAGGGACGCAGTCCTCATTGATTCAGACTGCCTGGTCCATTGAGGATCCTACGCCTGGCATCTGCCTGTTCCGCATCCTAGACAACGGGGCCGGGGCGCACTTTCTGGTCTTTTCCGGGGCAGTCGAGACCAATGGAGATGTTCTCTATCTCACTACCAGCCATGATGTTTCCGCTCTATACACAGCCCGGCAGGCCCAGCAGCACACCTATCTCCAGGTATTTTTCCTGATGTGTGTTCTATGCGCGGCGCTGTCCTACACGGTGTCCCGGCTGCTGACCGCTCCGCTGGGCGGATTGTCCCGGGCATCCCGGGCCATTGCGGCAGGCAATTTCTCCAGCCGGGTGCGGGTCCGCTCCAATGACGAAATCGGAGCCGTATCCACGGACTTCAACACCATGGCGGAAAAGATGGAGCAGACCGTCTCCGAGCTGAACCGGGCTGTGGAGGAGCTGCACCAGGCGATGGAGCGGCAGGAGCAGTTCACCGGCAGCTTCGCCCATGAGATGAAAACGCCTATGACCTCCTTGATTGGCTACGCGGAGCTGCTGCGTAGCGGGACGCTGACCCCGGAAGAGCAGTTGGAGGCCGCGGACTACCTGTATTCGGAGGGAAAACGGCTGGAGAGCCTGTCCCACAAGCTGTTAGAGCTCCTGGTTCTGAAACGGCATGATCTGCCCTTCGCCAAAGTCTCTCCGGCGGAACTGGTTGAGGCGCTGGTGGAGAGACTGCGGCCGCTGTACGCCGCCAAAGGGATTCGTCTGTCCTGCGTATGCAAGGCGGGGGTCTGCCTGATGGATGCGGACCTGGTCTGGTCCCTGCTCCTGAATCTGGCGGACAACGCGCAAAAGGCGATGGAGCACGGCGGGGAAATCCAATTCCGGCTGAAGATGCTGGCGGATGGGTGCCAAATCTGTGTGTTGGACGATGGCCGTGGCATCCCGCCCCAGGCGCTGAAGCATTTGACAGAGGCATTCTACCGGGTGGACAAGGCCCGGTCCCGGGCACAGGGCGGGTTTGGCCTGGGACTGTCCTTGTGCCGGGAGATCGCCGCCCTCCACAATGGAAGGATCTGGTTTGAGAACCGGCCGGAAGGCGGCGCCTGTGTCACGGTGGAGCTGAGAGGAGGCCGGCGATGAAAGGGGTCAAGCAGTATATCCTTCCGCTGCTCACCTTCCTGTTAATCGCCGCCGGTGCAGCGATGCCCTTTGCTGTTTCCTGGGTACAGGACAATCGGATCAGTGGCCTTCAGGAAGAGTTTCCTCTGAGCACCGTCAATTTGAAACTGCAGCAGGAGGACGGAGTCAGTCCGGTTCTGCGCCTGCTTTCCGGAAACTGTAATAGTATCCCCTGGGAGGAGGAAACAAAACTTACCGCACAGGAGGCGGTCGAGGCCGCTATGGCAGCGGCAGCGGAGCTGGAAGCCTACGGTCTGCTGGCTTCGGGTACGATAGACAGGATTCGAGACAAGGAGAGTTGGGCGGAGCCGATTCTTCTCATTGGGGAGGACGGCAGCTCCGCACTGGTTTGGAACTGCTATTGGAGCGGCGATAGGCGGGATTTATATCTGTGCCTGATAGACGATGCGACCGGTAAAGCGGTGGAGCTTGTGGTGAGCAGCCCTACGCCCAGGGACACAGAGGCCGCCCATGCTCTGTTTGCAAACTGGAACGCATTCCTTCAGGATTACTATGGGATGGAGATTATCAGTGTGAAGGAGGATTCACAGGAACTGGACTCGGAAGGCGTGGTGTTCCAGTTTTCTTTGGGGGCTGATTTGCAGGACGGGCTTGCGCTTTGTGAGTTGGAACTTAGGATGCTTGACGGCGTAACAACATTTAATTAAAAATGATGCAGTTTCGTTGCCGGAATGTTAACGGTTCTTTCAACCTGCCCGCTATGATGGAGGCATCTCAAACAAAGAAGGTGCTTTATCATGAACCAAAGAGAATTGATGGTACGGCGGCCTGGCGGCAAACGTGCTCGCAGGCGCAGACGCAGACAAAACGCATTGCTGAGGAGGTGTTTCCTCCCCGCCGCAGCGCTGTGCCTTTTGTTTGCGGTCTGTATTGTGGGATTCAAACCGGATGCTTCCGCTCAGGGAGACAAGACGCTGGCGGCAGAGAACACCTCTTATCGCGCCAACGTCCTGCCCCAGACCGAGCCGAACTTCTCGCTGCTGGTGCCTGAGCCGATAACCGATGATCAACAGCAGCCTGGGGCTGTACCTCCTGCTGCTTCTGGCAGCCCCCAAGCATCCGCTCCGGACAAGGACAGTTGGAATCTGATTTTGGTGAATCCCTGGAACTCGCTGCCGGCAGACGATACCCTTTCACTGACGGAATTGAAGAATGGGCTTTCTGTGGATAGCCGGTGCTATCCGGACTTGCAGGCGATGATGGATGCCTGCCGGGCGGATGGCCTGTCCCCAGTGATCTGCTCCGCCTACCGTACACAGGAATACCAGGAGAAGTTGTTCCAGAACAAAGTCAGCCGCTTGATAGCCCAGGGATACTCTGAAGCTGACGCCGCAGTGGAAGCGGGAAAGTCTGTGGCCGTCCCCGGCACCAGCGAGCATCAGCTGGGACTGGCGGTGGATATTGTAGATATCAATAACCAGCACCTGGATGAATCCCAAGAGAGTACGGCTGTGCAGAAGTGGCTGATGGAGCATTGCTGGGAATATGGATTTATCCTCCGTTACCCCAATGAAAAAAGCGAGATCACCGGTATCATCTATGAGCCCTGGCATTACCGCTATGTGGGGCACGAGGACGCGGAGCAGATCCATTCCCTGGGCGTCTGCCTGGAGGAATATTTAGAGGGGGCGTCCTGATGGAGTTTCACGCAAACGTGGGAAAGGATGTTTTGATCCAAGCCAACGGAAAGGTTTATGCCCGGCACGCCATTACCACGCATTTCGTTCAGGTTGGCGAGAACTATATTGACCTTGTTGAGCGATATGTTAAACCCGTTTATCAGCCAGGGGATATCCTTTCCTCTAGCGAGAAGGTAATTGCCCTGTGTCAGGGACGGGTGGTGACAGAGGACCAGGTGCGCCCCGGCTTCTGGGCCAAGCTGCTCTCCCGCTTTGTCCGGCAGACCTCGGCAGGGCCGGGCATGGGCCTGCCGGTGAAGATGCAGTTTGCCATCAACACCTGCGGTTTGGGCCGGGTGTTCTGGGCAGCGGTCCGAGCCGGTCTGGACAAGCTGCGGGGCATCCACGGCACTTTCTACCGGCTCCTCGGCGAGGAGGTCCGGGGATTGGACGGCTTCTACGGAGAAGACATCCCAGAATATAAGCACATCGGCATCCGCGTTCCCAGGAATCCAGACATGGTCTGCAATGAGGTTTATAAACGGACCGGAGTTGTTATGATGATTGTGGATGCCAACGACCTGGATGTAGACCTGCTGGGGAAAGGGAATCAGCTGAGAGACTGGAAGCAGGATCAACTCCTTGCGCTAATTGTAGATAATCCGGCTGGTCAGAACCGGCAGCTTACCCCATTCATCCTGATTCGGGAAATTCAACAAACATAACAGGCAGGCGCAATAACGGATGCCGTGTCCTGTATCAGTATGTATGGAAAACGGTTTGTTCAAAGGGTCTTGCGCCTCTGGCTAAACTGCTTTCTCAAAGAGGGTTCATTATTCTGCGAGGCTTGACAGGGTATCGCCAGTAATCCGGTACACGGTCCAGTCGGACATAGGCTCCGCGCCCAACGACAGGTAAAAATCAATGCTGGGCTTGTTCCAGTCGAGACACCACCATTCCAAACGGCCACACCCGCGCTCGACCGCAATAGATGCCAGCTTTTTCAGAATAGACTTCCCATAGCCTTTCCCCCGGTACTCTTGCTTTACATACAGATCCTCAAGATAAATGCCGGCCCTTCCCAAAAATGTAGAGAAATTATGGAAAAAGAGGGCGAACCCCACTTCTTTGCCGTCTGCAACGGCAAAGATAACCTCCGCTTTCTGCTTGTCGAAAATCCATTCTTCCAGTAGATCTTCATTGGCTACCACTTCATCTGCCATTTTTTCATAATCAGCAAGTTCTTTAATGAATTGGAGGATTAACGCCGTATCGCTCCTATTGGCAGACCTAAAACAAAGCTCTTTACTCATTCTCAAATCACCTATCTATTATTGTACAAAGGCTCGAATGGACTGCTCAAAGTCTCTTGCGCTCTGACAGAGCCGAGTTACCTGCTGCCAGTTCCGGCAGACAACTGGAGCAAACTCTCTAAAAACTTTGGCGCTCTTTTTTTGGCGTGGAATCCGAACGTCGTGGTACGGTGCTCCCCTGAGAATGACTTGCTTCCAGGGGTCTTCAATAGACTCGACATTTTCTGGGCCGTCATATGCTGCTACGACCCAGGCTTCCAGACTGTCACAGGGAACCACAATACAGGTGTCATCTGTGTCAATCAGTTTAGAGGAAATCAAACTTTTCAGATGATCTATGTAGCCGGTTACAGGGGCGCTATGTCTATTGCAGGGCAGTGTAACCGGGCAGGTTATCGTGTTGCAATACAGAGGGTTCAGACTTTCTCTGTCAGGACATACAGTGGGGTCACAGCTGCAATGGGCTGGCTTTTCTTTCCTGGAGACATCACCATCCATCTGGATGATCAGGAGATCCAGCGCAGGCTGGATACTGTTCATAAATTGCTTTTTGATGGCGGCATGATCTATGCACCATTTCCAAACACCTTTCCAGCCATTCTCGTACCGGCCAATTACATCGGGTTCTGGCTGCAATGGATAAAAATTGTTGCGCTCTCCGGTGATTGTATCAACAACAGCCTGGAGGATGATAAAGTCTGTTGGACCCTCGCAGACAATTCCAATATTTTTCATAGCGGCGTGGGGACACCTCCCAGTCTGCCGTTGATCCAAAGCCGGGACAGAGGCTGGCCTTCGTTGATCAGCTCCTGGGAGACAAGAATCCGCTTGATTTGCGCATAACCATGGGAGTCCCGATCCAAAGCGAACAAGCGGATGTCGTCATTGCGCAGGTCCAGACCGTCCAGGACCAGCGGGTTATGAGTTGTCAGAAAAACGTGCTTCTTGTGCTGAATGACTTGCTCACAGAAAACCTGAATCATTTTCTTGGCGAGCCGAGGATTTAAGGCATGGTCAAAACTATCTACAGCGAAAATAGAAGGGGCCTGTGGGTGCATGGCCAGAGCCAGCATGAACAGCACATACAGCGCACCCTCACTGGCATCGTAGCCGGTGAACTGCGCAGACACCTTCATATAGCGGTCTGCAAATTGAATAACCTGTCGTGGAGAAGGGATGTTGGAATTGATAGTACTCTTTTTAGGTGCGCCTACGGTGATATCAGATGCCCAATCGATCATATCCAGGATATCATCCATGTATAGATCACCAAAACAAAGATCGCCATCTTTTTCGTGAATGAGAGCATCAATTGCTTCAGCCAAACGACCGCCATTCAGGCCGATAGGGGTAGTTTGGTTTGGGTCGGGAGTTGTTCCGCGCAGGGTCATTGTATTTGGTTGAAAGATACCATATGAGGAAAAGTCCTGTGCTATTTTTCGGCTTGCCGCCAAATCCTCGTTGTTGTCAATTAAAAAGAAGCCAATATGATTGTTGGTTTGCTGCTGGGAGGCATGGCTGCGCCCCCACTTTTTTATGCCATTGAGGAAAAATGCTTCTGCGTGATATTTCCAATAGTCGCTATCTGTAGGGGTTGTGAGGTGAACGTCATATTGGCACACATCAGAGGAGTCATCATCATCCCACTCCAAAGAGAGATCCACGGTTAGTTTCTGACGGCTAACCCCCTTAAAATTAGACTTATAGAGTGAGGGGATGCTTAGCCTAACGCCTCTCCTTTGTAGGCTTGCAGAGTCAACACGATCTGTCATGGCCGCGCTGAGCAGTCCAATAGCCTCCAAAATTGTAGACTTCCCAGAACCGTTGGCACCAATGAACACATTGACTTTCCCAGGCTCAAAAGCTATATTATATAAACACTTAAAGTTGCCAAAGCTGATTTTCCGCAAATTCATGCCATCACCCCTTCCGTTGGATACAAATACAGTATAACACATCGAACAAATTAAATACAGCATTTTTTGTAGATTTTGGCTTATTTAATTTGATGGAACAAAAATTCCATAAGCAAGATGCTTCTAACAAAAATCTAACACTCAGATTGGTACAATAAGAAGAAAAAGGGGGGCATAGCTTTGAGGATTTTGCTGGTTGAAGATGAACGGCGGCTTTCCGGCTATATTGCAAAGGGCCTGCAAAACAGCGGCTACGCGGTGGATGCCGTTTATGACGGGGAGGCGGCCCTGTATGAGTATGGGGTAAACAGCTATGACCTGATCATTCTGGACCTGAACCTTCCCAAAGTGGATGGGCTGGATGTCCTGCGGGAGATTCGGAAGACTGACGGCAGCATCAAAGTCATTATCCTGTCCGCCCGCAGTAAAGTGAGCGACCGGATCCTGGGGCTGGATGACGGAGCGAACGACTACCTGATCAAGCCCTTTGATTTTGGGGAGCTGGAGGCGCGTATCCGGAACCTGCTGCGCCGTGAATTTTTGCAGGTGCCGTCAATCGTGTCGCTGGGAGGCCTGAGCCTGGATACAAAAGCCAAGCGGGTCACATTCCATGGTACAGAGGTCGTTTTGACACGCAAGGAGTACGGTATTCTGGAGTACCTGATGTTTCATCAGAACCAGGTAATCAGTGCGGAGGAGTTGACAGAGCACATCTGGAACAACACGTTTGATCCGTTCTCCAACACCGTACGCTACCATATCCACTCGTTGAAAAAGAAGTTGCATATGGCCTGCCGGATCGAATATATCAAAACCATCCGAGGACAGGGCTATATCATGGAGGCGCCGCAATGAGACATATGAGTTTACAAATGAGGGTGGCGCTTTTATCAGTGGTTGCGCTGATTGTTTGTACGGTGGCATTGACGGTCGTATCCGTCTATAGTGTGGAGGGCATTATTTCATCGTCAGAGGATTACTGGGGGACGCAGTATGGCGGTGACGGTTTGGATGCTTTACCGCAGGGCCAGGAGAATGCCGATACTGTCATCACGCTTCGCAAGTTTAATGCTACGAGTGTGATTCTCTGCGTCTTTGTCAATCTGTTGGGCGGAATCGCTATCTATCTGATTATGGGCAGGGCGCTGCGCCCTTTGACGAAGCTGATCGAGGCCATAGAACGGATTGATGAACAGAAACTGTCTGAGCAGATAGCGGAGACGGGCGCAAATGATGAAGTTGGGCGGCTAACCCACAGTTTCAACGGTATGATGGCCCGGCTGGAGGACGCCTTCCAGCGCCAGAGCAGCTTTACAGCCAATGCGGCCCATGAACTGAAGACACCGCTTACCATCATGAAGACTGGGGTTCAGGTGCTGCTCGCGGACCGAGCGGCTACGCTGGGGGACTATCAGGAGAACGGACGGGAGCTCTTGGACAGCATTGACCGGCTCGCAAAGATTGTAGACAGCCTCCTGGTACTGGCAGCTAATAGCGACCCAGGGCACGACACGGACGAGGACGTGATGCTGGAGCCTTTGATGGAGGCCATCCAAGGCGAGTTGTCTGCACAGCTGGACGAACGGGATATGAGCTGTTCTGTGATTTGCGGCGAGCTGTCCGTCACCGCAGATCCTGCGCTGTTGTATCGCGTTTTCTTTAACTTGATGGAAAATGCCTGTAAATACGGAAAACAGGAGGGGAGTATCTGCATCACCGGCTCCCGGGGCGATGACGGCATTTATGTATGCGTATTGGATGATGGGCCGGGCATTCCGCAAGAACATATCCCTTATATATTCGATGCGTTTTACCGGGTCGATAAATCACGCTCCCGAGAGATTGGTGGCGCTGGCTTGGGACTATCGATTGTGAAGACGATGGTGGAGTCGATAGGGGGAACGATATCGGCCGAAAGTGACGGAGGGGCCGGTATCTGTTTCATGATATTTTTCCCGGATTGAGTCCGTGACCAATAAACGAAAAAAGAGGCAGGGGTTGGAGACTCCTGCTTCTTTTTGTCTTCTAACGAAAATCTAACATTCTGTTTGGTATCCTTGCGGTAGCACGTTCAACCTGGAAGAAAGGACATTTTATAATGAAGTTGTCAGACCTGCGGAAGCACAAGAAATTTTTGATTGCAGCTGTGTGCGTGTTGGCGGCCATAGCTATGGGTGCGGTTTTTTTACAGCCCAAAGCAGAGCCGGAGGACGATGTGATCTGGCGGGAATACCCCGTTAAGCTCGGCACGATTACGGCATCACTTGACGGCAGCGGATTGCTGGAGGCCACCGGCATCCATCATAGCTTCGATGTGGACTTGAAAATTGACCAGATACTGGTTGAGGCCGGACAGGAAGTAAAGGCGGGGGATACCCTGGTCACATATTCCAAGTCTGCGCTACAAGAGAAGATAGATGAATTGACTGCCTCCCTGCAGGCAGCCCAGCGGGCGCTGGAGGATGCCCAGAACAATAAGCGGAAGATGCAGCTGGAGGGCGTGCTCAGTCAGACCCAGGGCCAGCAGGATCAGGAAACGGCCTATGAGGGTTCCAAACGGGAGATTGAGAATGCGATTCAGAATGGGGAGCACACAGTCGCCCAGCTTCAGGAGAAGGTCGTCTCTTTACAGGAAGAACTGCGGCAGGTGAGTATGTCACAGGATGGCACCGCCGCCTCCGCTGATTTACAGAATTTGATGGCCCAAATGTCGCGTCTGAAAAAGGACATGGAGCGGCTGCAGGCGAGCAACACCGCTGCCGCCGGCGACCAGCAGATCGCCGCCCTGGTCCAGCAGCGCAGGGAGTTGTATGATCAGTTGGATGACATTGAGCGTCAGATCAGGGACGCTGAGAATACAATCAGCTACTTACAGCGGCTGGAGCAGGACCTGTCAGGTGTGCAGCAGCAGATCGCGTCGCTCCGTGTGCAGATTGCCGAGTTGGAGGCTGCCCAGCAGCAGGTCCCCACAACGTCTCCTGCGCCAGAGCCCACGCCAGACCCAACCACAGAACCCACGCAGACCCCGGACCTGCCAGAGGACCCTCCGCCCACGCAGCAGCCGGAGACGGAGCTCTTCCCGGAGACAGCGGCAGATAACGGGCAGCTTTCGGTCCTGAAGGCGCAGCTGGAGAACCTCCTGGCCGACGAAACCCGCCTGAAGGCTGAGATTGATGCCACAGCCGATCCGTCCGACCAGCTCGCCTCACTCCGCTCACAGAGGCGAAGCACAGAACGCAGCATATCCAATGTCAACGACCAGATTGACGCCATGGAGGACTCGGCCCAGATTGCTGAGGATATCCAGAAAAAACAGAGTCAGATTGACAACCTACAAGCACAGATCAATGCGCTTTCTGCCAAGGAAGAGAAGATTGACTCACTGAGTGGCCAGATTGAGAAAGCGATAGAGGATATAAATACCGCCAACTTTGATTTGGAGACCCAGCGTATTGCCCTGGAGACACTGGAGACCAACCATAGTGCGCAGGTATCAAAGACGGAGGCCAACCAGGCGACGCAGTCCCAGATCGACGCGCTTACCGTTGAAACACTGAACAATGCTATTGAGAACGCACAGGCGGAGATCAGAAGCATCAATGCAGAATTGTCCGCAGCCCAGGCATTGCTCGCTACTCCCGCACTGTCCGCAAAGGCGGATGGGGTCGTCACACTGGTGAGCTATACCGAGGGGGATACCGTCCCCGCCGGGAAGTCCGTGGTGACGATTGGGGACAGCGGTGAGAAATGCGTGGCAGCGGAGATCCCGCAGGAGGACATAGGCGGCGTTGCGCTTGGCCAGGCGGTGGAGCTGCAGTTTGTGGCGGACCCGGACAACACGATCTCCGGGCGGGTGGTTGAGAAAAACCTTGTACCGACCCAGGGGACAGAGGGCGTTACATATACGGTGAAGATCGCCTTTGACGAGCCGCAGGAAGAACTGCTGCAGGGCATGACTTGCAGTGTGAAGTTCATCCAGAAACGGGTGGAGAATGTTCTGACCCTGGCCAATAAGGCCATTACGCTGACAGATGGGAAACAGACAGTCATCGTCCAGATGGCGGACGGCTCCCATGAGGAGCGGGAGATTAAGACGGGCTTTTCCGATGGGCGCACCAGCGAGGTGACCAGCGGCCTGTCCGCCGGCGAAATTGTTGTGGTAGCGGGGTGAGTGTATGCGGCTGACAGAAACGCTCCGCATGATCTGGACGAATCTGCTCCAGAACAAGTCCAAGGTCCTGCTGACCTCTCTCGGCATTATTATCGGGACCCTGACCATCATCCTGGTAATCGCCATCGGCAAAGGCGGCGAGGAAGAGGTGGCCCGGCAGTATTCCAGTATGTCCGCTGAGACGATCTATGTTAATGTCATATACAGTGACAGGCTCGACTTTGCCAGCATACCGCGCATCTCCACAGAACACTTGGCGGTGATATTGGAGGAAAACCCCTACCTTGAGGGGATATATCTGCGTACTACACTGTTCCAGGAGACACGAATCGGACAGAAAAAGAAAGACCTCACCATTGCGGCTGTGACGCAGGGGTACAGTGAGATCTCCTCGCTGCCCATAGTGGAGGGAACCGATTTTGCAGATGCGGACTTTGAGGATGGAAGCCGTGTGGTGGTACTGGGCAATAATGTGGCGCAGCAGAACTTTACCAGCCCCGAGGCTGCGGTCGGGGAATCCCTGGTCATCAACAACGCCCGCTATGAGATCATCGGGGTTCTGGCAAAGAAGTCCGAGGGCCTGCAGGGCCTGTCTCCGGACGACAGTGTTTTCCTGCCCCTCCAGACAGCGCAGAACGGCGATATGCTGGATGACTACGCCATACCTCAGGCGGTCGGCCTGGCCACCAGCACCGAGGTGATCGACCAGGCCATGACCAGGCTGAAAAGCTCACTGGACTATCTGCTGGAGGACAGCACGATGTACGGCATTGAGGATGCCGGCGGACGTATCGAGGCGGCCCTGCAGTCGGCCCGCACGATGAAGATGCTGCTGGTGTCGGTGGCCGCAATCGTGTTCCTGGTGGGCGGTATCGGTATCATGAATGTCCTGTTTGTTTCCGTGAAAGAGCGGACCAAAGAGATTGGCATTTTGAAAGCGCTGGGGACATCGAAAAAGGATATCCTGCTGCTGTTCTTGCTGGAGTCCGTTGAGATTGGCCTTTTTGGCGGGATTGTCGGCGTCCTGGTGAGCTTTGTGGCAATGCCGCTGATGCAGCGCACCGGCATTGCGGTATCACCCAGCGTGGAGGGCTGGGTCATCGCGCTGTTCTTCGCAGTGGGTACTGCGGCGGTGTTCGGCTTCTATCCCGCCTATAAGGCCGCAGGACTGAAACCGATTGATGCGCTGACATACGAGTGAGAAGAACTCCGGTATTTTATGCTGTGGAGCCAGATTGTCCGCCAGGGCATCGAACTGCGGCTTAAAATAAAAATAATTGTTTTGAAAGGAACGAACCACTATGAAAACTCTGATGACATTACTGCTTACCCTTGCGATGCTGTTTACGCTGGCCGCCTGCGGCAGCCAGGCCGGTGGAGATCAGACCCAGGAGCCCAATCAGTCGGATGTCCTGGACGGCGATGTCTCCGGCGGAGAGGAGGAGAACTACGAGTCCCTCTACGGAAAGGTGACCAGCATCGTGGGCAATGAGATCGAGCTGGCCCTTGCGGAGCTGCCGGACGATGATGCTGGTGACGGTGACGATGACCCGGCGCCGGTCGAGCTTCCGGGCGGCATCGTTGTGACCCAGAAGGAGCCGATCAACGTGGAGAGCATGGAATATACCGGGGAGTCCCTGACGTTCACAGTCCCCGCAGGGACCCAGTTCTACAGCGACGGTCAGGAGACGGTCCTGTCGGCCGTCAAGAAGGGGAGCGTTGTGTCTGTTACTGTGGACAACCGGGAGGACATGAACATCCAGTCCATTGAGGTTTTGGGCTGACGGGATGGATGCGGAAAACATTGTAACACTGAGCGAGATTGAAAAGTCCTATAACGCTGGCGGCGAGCAGCTTTATGTGCTGAAGCGGGTCAGCCTGACCGTCAACAAGGGCGAGTACCTGGCGATCCTGGGCGCGTCCGGGTCGGGAAAGTCCACGCTTATGAATATCATTGGGTGTATGGACACATCGGACTCCGGGCAATACCTTTTGGACGGTGTGGATGTGAACACCTGCAATGACGCTGGCTTGACAGCTCTGCGCAACCAGAAGATCGGGTTCATCTTCCAGAAGTACCATCTGATCCCCCAGTACACCGTGCTGCAGAATGTGATGCTCCCGCTGCTGATCCGGGGGAAGACCCGGACGGAAGCGGCAAAAATGGTAGAGGAGTACATACGGATGGTGGGCCTGTGGGAGCGCATCTCCCATAAGCCAAACGAGCTCTCCGGCGGCCAGCAGCAGCGTGTGGCGATTGCCCGGGCGCTGGTGACGGCACCGACCCTGCTTCTGGCGGACGAACCCACGGGCGCACTGGACTCCCAGACCGGCAAAGAGATCCTTGCCCTGTTCCAGCGGCTCAATGAGATGGGGAACACAATTATCATGATCACCCATGACCTGAGCGTGGCGCAGCACAGCAAGCGGATCGCACGGCTGGTAGACGGTGTCCTGTCATTTCAGGGGTAGGAGAGCCATACAAAACTTTCTAAAAAAGAATGAAACAGTGTAACCTATAGCCTTCCTTTTCCCACTTCTATCATAGAAGAATACCGTATTCGGTTTCAAACGGCTGACGAGTCGGCTGAAATAAATCTAATTGAAAGAAGGTTATTTGCAATGAAGAAACAGTTTATGCCCCTGGCCCTTGTATCCCTGCTGGTCTGCTCCCTGCTGTGTACCTCCGCATTTGCCGCCAACAGGGACACCCAGACGGAGCCCGCCGTGATCGAGGTGGATACTGCGGCCCTATTCTCCACCATTGAAAGCAACGAGGCGCAGATGGTCAATGTATTGGAGAAGCAGGCCGGTGCTGTTGTGGTCGCTCCTGAATTTTCCCACTTTAGTGATGTGGCGACCTCTAACGCATTGCAGGCGGGCGGGGACGTTGAACAGACCGATTATGTCCCCGGCACTGAAAGCCATGGAGATGGCATTGACCCGGAGTCAAGCGGCGAGTTGGCTGCTGGGAAATCCTGGAGCAATGATGCGCAGTCCATGAGTAAAGGCCAGAAGATTACGATTAGCGTAGACTACACCCCCACCTCGTCCAATATGCAGATTGGTTTGAAGGACTCCAATGGTACGGTTTACTATACCACGGTTACTGGCGGTTCCGGTTCTGCAACCTTCAGCATCAACAAAACTGGCACCTATTCCATTTATGTGGGGAATCCCTCTTCTGTCAGCGTTAACTTTGATGTGTCCTATATCCTGGACTGAAACTCCGGCAAACCGGTACGATGAAATAGTTGAGCCTCATAAGTGGCACCAGGGGACGCACTGGTGCCGCTTAGTTGATTTGTCCGCTATGTTGCAGTAAATATTTCGGTGTGTTGATAAAATGTTGAAAAAGGAAAGGCGGTTCTTAATGATGACAGGAACCCCAATTTTGCAAACAGTTAATTTGAGAAAGTATTATCGGCAGGGAGATCA
>OFFX01001137.1_pt1 | contig 19784 bp, 24 predicted proteins | sample 1521511 | NCBI WGS metagenome assembly OFFX01 (sample SAMEA3504125, study PRJEB24116) | mouse gut metagenome | biome: mouse gut; feature: mouse-associated habitat; material: faeces | place: Denmark | collected 2011
GGAGAAGGTATTTCTTATCCTGAAACAAATCTGTGAATACACTGTCCTTGATCGTTCGTTTCATGATACCTTCCTGATCTTTCTTTATATTATCCAAAATACCAACACTGTTTCTTTCCAATCTCTTCACCTGCCTTGTATCTGCTTCTTTTTTAATAGTATCATAAATCGTTGTTTTTTCATAGGTATTTCTCAAACCTCATGAATGGTTCTCTTTAGGAGCCCTCCTGCTTCAATTTACAATACCTTCTCGCATCTGCCATGCATTCCGCTTTTGTATACCCAAAAGCTATTGTAATCCTCCACTTATTCCTTGCTACTCACTCTGTCACCATACCGTTGTCCTTCGCATGTTCATTGAATGAATCATAGTTTTCAATTGTCTCGAAACTCAACAGCGATATTTTCATCATGTACGCCTTCCTCTAACTCAGCAATCTTATTTCCAAGCAGCTCATTGATCACCCATGCATGTGTCACATGGCCGATAAAAAATCCCATTGTATGGGCAGTCTCTTCCTGCATCTCTTTTAACATATTTATCACTTCTGAATTTGTCATTTTCCATTTACCTCTCTATCCCTCTTCTATATCCTTCCCACAGTAAGAACATCTTTCCAAGCCAAACACCAACAACAACTTTCCACATTTCTCACAGGCTCCAATCTCCCCCATATCCTCCCACTCATTAAAGAGGGTGGACGGGCTCTGCCAATCTAATTGCATAAATAATTCTTCTGCAATTTCCTCCTGATTATTACAGAGGGCCAGAAAGTCTTTTTTTGTATAAACTGTATCGTCAAGCTCTGGTACATAACAGGGAGCATCCATACTGTTCCTGAATGCTCCCCAATCTTTAAATATCCATCCTTGCTGGAAATACTCCCTCTCTATCTTTATGATATGCCCCTTATCATCAGTTTTACAGATACCAACGCATTCACATGTTTCCATATCCATTCAGGCGGTCTCCTTCGCTCTGTATTTGCAAAAAGGAAAGCAGGATTGTAGCCCCCACCTTCCCTTCCTGTAGCCTCATGCGGCGATCCTCAATACACCTTCCTTGCGCTCATACAGGTAAACATGGTCTGAAAGACGTTCTTCAACAGAAACCACATTCCTGTTTATATCTGTCACCATTTCTGCCAATTCCTGATAAGCTACTGAAACATCTGCAGGAATGATGATGCTCTCATGCAAAGAGCTGGGAAGCACGATAAAATCACATCCCAGCTCATCCCCGATTTCCTTTAAGGTGCTTCCGTCCAGAAGCTCCACAGCCCCGAATACTTTTTGGGGGTTAGTCAGGACATAGAACCTGAATTTCGGTATCCCAACTGCAAGATCAGGTATTTCCTCCGGCACCATGCTCCGGATAACCTTCTCCATGTCCTCAAATACCGGTTTCCCATCAAGGCGCATATTGGAAACAGCCATCTGGTAAAGGTCATCTTCCTCTTTCTTCCATATCTCCATATTCCCATCTGATACTGTAAATGCACCATTCACTCCCTCCGGAAGCCCTTCCACCGTTACATAGTAGATAACCGCAAGGTCAAGGAAATCCCTGTGGGGCACTCCCTTTAGAAGTTCCCGATTCATTTCACGGTTTACCAGTTTTGCACGGATATGGGACTTCGCTGCTTCCCAATCCCATAACAGCTTCATATCCACTCCATCAAGGTCGTTACAGTGTTCCACGAATTTACCGTAAACATCCTCTGTTACCCAATCGAGTGTTATCTGGCTGTCGCAATAGCCCTCATAATAACCGTTCAGATAGATACAGGCACCGCCGCTGCTTTCAGGTCTGGATGCCGTAATCCCCGTAAGTGTGACACCATTATTTTTATTTGCCGAAACGATCTGCACTTTCAGGGTTTCTCCCGCTTTTTCTTCCACTCCCTTTAATACTTCCTCTGCAAACTTTTCCAGTCTCATAATCTTATCCTTCCTCTCCTACGCTGCTTTTGTCTTTGCAAGTGCTTCCATCACTCTCTTATAGGTTTTCTCATTCATGGACTCCGGAGCTGTGATCTTATACCTCTCCTGCACTGCTTCCATTGCAACACCTGTCCTCTTTAACTCTTCCTGCAGTAAGTCCATCTGTTCTTTGTAAATAGAGGAGGGAGCCTCCTGCGGTTTCTCCACCCTGCTTTTCGGCGCCGCCTTTTGTGCCGTTTTTTCTTTGCTGCCACTTTCTCCGGCTGCTTTTCCCCGATGGTTTCCTGCAGTGCCTGCTCCTTTTTCTTTCAGCTCATATACAGTCTGCCCCCTGTCATTTATTACCACAAGGGCGCAGATTTCTTTATCTTCGCTGTAACAGATGGAGGAAACCGAGAAATGGTCGTTACAGTAAAACCGCTTCACTTTATTCTGGTCTTCCTTATACATGATCTCCGCCTTTCCTGCAGGTATCCAGATAAAAGGCGCAGTATAGAGTTCACGCCCAATCCCCCAGTTGAAGCACGCCCTTTTGAAGCTGTCGGAAGCCTGGGATTTTTCTTTTTCTGTATAGCCGGTAGTGCCCACATCCTGTTTCGCTACCCATTCCCCGGATTCCTTATCATAAATCTCTACCGTACAGTACAGGTTCCCGTCTATGCACTGATGGCTCCTCTTCCACCCGAATATCCCGAACGTTTCATCCAGTATCTTCTGATCCACCCTCGCATCCTTATAAAGCAATAAGCTCAATCCGTTTTCTTTGATAACGGCTATCCTGCACTTGATCTCATCTGCCTTAAGCAGCCTGATCCGGTTCTGTTCCATGCTCCCCCTCCTTTTTCCGCACCGGGATTTATCTTTCCCGGCATCGCTTCCAGCTCCCCACACGCATACTCCTTAAGTTCCATATAAAAGCTGTCTTCCCTGTCCAGCCATTCCTGATAAAGATGATCCAGTATGCCAAAGTTAAGCTCCAGAAGCCCCCTTATCATGCCACACTGTAGGTTCTCTGTTTGTGTCACCAGTATCTCATACAGGTTCACATAAATCTCTATCCTATAAGAAGCCTTGAAGATATCCTCTTTTTCTTTTTGTAACATGGAATCCTTAAAAAGCAGCAGCTCCATATATTGTCATGCACCATATTCAAGAACCGGAATACCTTACAACTTTCCGAAAACGGGCGGTAACGCCCGTAAGGGTTTTGGGCAGGCTGCCTATGCAGCCTAAAACCCGCAAATCCCCTGCGGGAGATTTGCCAAGAATAGCAAGCACTGCTCACGGACGTCCGTGAGCACATTTTTCACAAACCGCTTCCCTATGGGAATTTGTGAAAAATGACTTGCAGAGGGCATATCCCCTGACCCCCTAAATACTCCCAAAACCGCTGTGCCTGACACGGCATATTTATCAGAAACCTTATAAAAATATAGAAAAGGAAAGGATAAGAACATGGAGAACAGAGACAGACAAAACAGACTGACCTTGCGTTTAAGCGATGATGAGCGGTACATACTGGAACAGAAATGGAAAGCCTCCGGAATGAAAGACAAATCCGCTTTTATCCGACACCTAATCCTGTACGGATATGTCTATGATGTAAACTACGACCATCTGCAGGAATACAACACAATCCTCTCACGCATCGGGAACAGCCTGAACCAGATTGCCAAAAGAATGAACGCCACGGGCAATGTTTATAAAGCCGATGTAAAGGAAGTAAAGGAGCTGATGAATCAGGTATGGCAATCACAAAAATCCATGCTATCCAAGCAACCGTCCATAAAGCAGTAAACTATATCTGCAACCCCGAAAAAACCGATGAGGGCATTCTCATTTCTTCCTTTGGGTGCAGCCCTGAAACCGCTGCTTTTGATTTCAAATTTGCCTTGTCAAAGACCAAACAATCCGACCCGAATAAAGCATTTCATCTGATACAGGCATTTATGCCCGGAGAGATATCTTATGATGAGGCGCACCGCATCGGCGTGGAGCTTGCCGACAAACTTTTAGAGGGAAAATATTCCTACATCGTGTCCACACACACCGATAAGGGACACGTCCACAACCACATTATTTTCTGCGCCGCAGACAACGTGAACCATGAAAAATATCACGACTGCAAACAAACCTATCGGAGCATCCGCCGCCTGAATGATGAGCTGTGCCGGGCACATGGTCTTTCCATTATCGAGCCGCACAGAAAATCATTATCTGCAGGCGCAGGCAGGGGCAAAAGCTATCACGAATGGCAGTCTGAACAAAGCGGCACTTCATGGAAAGTCAAGCTAAAAAATGCTATTGACGAAGCCATAGAAATTGCCGATACTTACGAGGACTGCCTCAACCTGATCCGCTCCAAAGGCTATGAGATAAAAGGTGAATCCCTTGACAAAAATGCACCAAAATATATCTCTTTCCGTCCTCTTGACAGGGAGCGTTTTGTCCGTGGCAGCGAACGTTCTTTAGGTGCGGACTATACCAAAGAACGGATTGAGGAACGTATCAGGGAAAAGGGTTTAGAGCCTCCCAAAAAACGTGTTCCATTCCCAACAAGAAAGAAAAATCCTGTTAAAGATTATTCTTCCAAAAAGCTCATTGACACCACGGAAGAAAAGTTTGCACAAAGTCCCAGATTAAAACATTGGGTGGACATTCAAAACCTCAAAATTGCCGCCAGCAGTTACAGCGCGGCAGGCTCCATTTCCGAACTGGAAAAACAGATTGACGCCAAGTCAGTCCTTGCAAAAACCGCGCGTGAAAGCCTCGTAGAAACGGAGCATCAGTTAAAGGATTTAGGGCAGATACTAAAATATGCCGAACAGTATAAAAGCAACCGTATCTACCATATCCGCTATCAGAAATCAAAAGATAAGGACAGATATCTACGGCAACATGAAACGGAACTCCTGCTCCATGACGGTGCTGAAAATATGCTGAAACGCCTCGGTATTGACACCAAAAACCTCGACGTGGAAAAACTGCGGAGTGATTACAATACACTATATTCCAAGAAAACGGAGTTGCAAAAAACATATAAATCCGCAGAAAAAGAACGTAACATACTGGCACAGAAACTAAATAATATAAACTTGTATCTTGAGCAAAATCATCATTCAGCAACTAACCTTAAAAGTGTTATAGAAAACTCAACTTCTCTATAATGTTCCCATCAAAAAAGTGTACCGCATAGAAGTATTTTACTTCCATGCGGTACACCATAATGTGTCAAGTAATCCGAATTTATTTTCTTAACCGTAAACCTAATTTGATAATCTTATCCTTTTTTCGCTTTCATGCACTACACTCCATGTAATTACTTCATTCTAATGCAATTCATCCTTGTCGATGTGTAATGTAAACTATTATGGAGGTGAATCACAATGAATGAAATGAAACAAAATCTTGCTCAAGCAGTACGTAAAGCCCGTACAGAGCTTGGCTTATCACAAGAACGATTAGCTGAAATTCTTAACTTGGATCAGCGTACTATACTTAATATTGAAGCTGGGCGAGGAAACCCCAAATTTGAAAAACTATATCCCATAGTTACATACTTGAAAATACCCACTGATCAAATTTTCTATCCAAACAGTGAGGTTCTAGCACCAAACCAAGAAATGTTGCTTACTCTAATAAAAAACTGCACAGATCAGGAAGCCAAAGATTTGCTGCCTTTAATTCATTATCTTCTTGACCTTTTACGTAAACAGGAGAGTGCTTCAATTTAAAATAATAAAACCAATTCTACTTTTCTTATTTTCTAATCATTCTGCTTTTTCTTTTAGAAGCTGGTGTGGCAACACACCAGCCAGTTCTAAAATTCCTTCATAAATCACTGTCTGTTATACTAATTTGTTTTTTCAAAACATTTCAATGCATCTTCATAATTTCTCTCCCCTTGCACAGTCAGCAAAATCTTCGTAATTGGCAGTTTACTTCCCAATTCCTTTAAAACTTCCATCTGCCCGTCAGACATATAAACATATTCTTCCGGATATGACAAAATTCCAGCTATATAACAGTTTTTCCACTCTGCTTTTCCATTTCCGGCTATCCTCTCATCTTCTGCCATATCTCTTATATTTAAAGAATATTGCCATTCCATATTCATAAATTGATTGATATATTCCTGCTTCTTTCTTTCAGTAATTGCATATCCATTACAATCTACCATCATTGCAAGACTGTCCTCGCCCAATAATAATACCAATGTGTTTCCTATAGGCACTTCACTTGACCGTATCAGCCCTTTTTGTAATTTCGACCAATCAATACAAAGCAATGTCGTGTCCATCGTGTATCCTTCCGTTTTTAATTTGATTGGAATTGCAATAACCGGATCAATGGATAAAAGTCCTTTTGTTTTTTTTGCTTCTTCTAAAAATTTTTCATTATACTCCATTTGCTCAATACTGACTATAGATTGGCAGATTTTTCTCCCTGACCAATAATTTTGTATTATTATAATTCCAAACAGAAACAAAACAACCACAAATACAGCAATAACTCCACCAAAAATAATATCTGTACTATATGCCGCTTTTCTTTCATTCATTCGCTCCACTCCCATCCATTACTGTATCTCTTGTTCATTAAAAACTTTCTTTGCCTCTTCCAAAAGTATATTTTTTTACGCAGTCTAACAAGGAGCAGTACACATAAAACTACAAGCCCTATAATCATTACTGTAAAAACGGAAATCCACCATGAATTTTTTTCCTCCTGCTCGTTTACTTCCAACGACAATACCTGCGGCTTTTTTATATCTGTCTGAAACTCCTTGTCCAACGTGTATATTTCACCATCTGCATCCTCATATTGCATTGTAATGATTCCTTTTATCTGCCCATACTTATCCTCATCATTTTTAGAAACATCATTCCCGACCGATTCCATTGTACGTGTTCCAACATAAACACGCATCATTCCTGCCCCTTCCGTTCCTGCCTCCAAATTTCCTATAAATACATCACTCACAGGGAACAGTCCTTTTGCAGATAATCTAATGCGCACATTATATACGCTGGTACGGCTAAGATTAAGCGCCTTTATAGAAAACTCTGTTGTGTCAGAAGAATACAAAACATCCGGTATATTCTCTGCCTCCAACTCCATTTCTACGGGCTGTTCAATCATCAACATGACTGCCTCTTTTCCCGTAACTGCATTTCCATTCTCATCCTCATATTCGAAATCAAAATATAGTGGTGCTGTTCCCCTGTCTGCTTCAGCCACGATTTTCAATTCCCCACCTATACAAAATGTTCCTAAGGGGGCAACATCAGTGGCATAGAAAGATGTTTGGGAAAACTGCATAGACGTTGATTCTGTCGAAACGGTCAACTTTAAGTTATACATGGTCTGCAGCTCACTATAATTTTTAAATACAACTTCCATCCGTTCACTTGTGCCCGCCAACAACTCTTTTCCCGAAAGCGTACAACTCTCTAACAGCATTTTCGGCTTTCTGATGACATCTTCATTTGGTAAAATGCAAAATACAGCCATTTCTTTGTCAGATATCATATTTCCTTTTTCATCCTCATATTCCAAATTGAAATAAACAAATACGCTTCCCCCTTCTGCATCTTGTAATGTTTTGAAATCAGCATGTAATCCGGCAGACTCTCCCGGAGCAATTTCCTCATAGTAAAAAGAATACTTGCTAAAATGTACGATGGAAGGTTCTGATAAAACAGAGATTTTAAGATTGTACATATATCTTTCAGCACTACAATTCTGAAAGGAAACATCCATTGACTCCTGTGTTCCCACCCCTATTTCCCTGCCATTTAAGTCACAGGAAACCAAAATCATTTTGGGTTTATGAATCACTTCTTCCGGTTCTGGTTTGGGCAGACTTTCATCCACTGCCTTGATAACAGGCTCTTTCCCCTCTGTAAACTGAATAGATACTTTATAATCCAGTGTTACCTTTTGCATCTGTTCCGTGTAACCCGATGCCTTTACCGTCACAAAATATTGTCCGGAAAAAGCATTCTCTTTCATTGGAATTTCACAGGTATAAAGATAGATTTCCTGCATTTCTACCGTAACATCAACATCATTTCCAGATATGGTAGGTACATCTATAACTTCTCTCATTTTTCCTTCATTTAAGCTGAACCATTTTTTTTGCACATCTTTCTGATAATTATTTAATATAAATGGAGAGTTTTCAGTTTGCGAAAATTCCAAATCTACGGTTATTTTATTACCCTGTAAAGAACCATTTGCACAAAATGGAATCACAAGAAATAATTTTCCATCTCTGATCCGCGGCTGATATCCATCAGAAAAAGATTGCGCCATGCCCTCATAAATATGTACGTTATCAATCCCAATATATATCTTTTCCTGAAGTTCTTCTATCTGATCATTTTCCGTAGCAGAAGAACTGACTTCCAACTGCCCTGTTGTTTCATCTTCCATATACGGATTTGTTTCATCTTGTGTAACAACCTCACTTTCCTGTTCTAAAAATGTTTCTGTTTGCTCTGCCGTTTCGTTCTCTAACTCAGAATTACTTTCCTCTGATTCTTCCATAACTTCTGCCGCCTTTACCTCTATTACATCTGTACCTGCCATATACCTGATACTTTCTGAAAAAAACATATAAAACACCATACAAACAGCAGCCATTCCTTTAAAAGCCGTATTTTTCATCCCCTACTCACCTCTTTTTCTGTAATACTCCTCCGTCCATCTCATATACCTCATCACATAAAATCCGAATATCATCTTCATTATGGCTGGCAAGCAATATCGTTTTTCCTTTGTTTTTCAAATCCAACAAAACTTTTCTAATTTCTGTCACACCGTTTTTATCCAATCCGTTAAAAGGCTCATCCAAAATCAAAAGCTGAGGATTTTCCATAATTGCCTGCGCAATCCCTAACCGCTGACGCATTCCCAAAGAATACTTCGCTACCGGTTTTTTCATGTCCGGATTCAATCCTACCTTTTTTAACACCAGCCTTACATCCGCTCTCGTAATCTGTTTTCTCATATCAGCTAATATTTCAAGATTTTTACTTCCAGTAAGATTCGTAAGAAAGCCTGGTGTTTCAATAATTACCCCTAACCGTTGCGGAAAATCCACATCTTTTCCAATCTGTTGTCCAAACACTTTAATCGTTCCTGTCGTTGTCGTCAAAAAACCACAGATACATTTCATCAACACAGTTTTACCCGAACCGTTATTTCCGATGATTCCATATACTTTACCGTTTTCAAGCACAAGGTTTACTTCCTTCAATACCAAATCCTCACCGAATCGTTTTGTCACATGACTGATTTCCAAGCAGCGCTCTGATTGTTCCATGAAAACCATCCTCCCTACATCATTTCTTTCTATTCTGAAACACCTCTTTACAATTAGCCGCCTGCCTGTCAAATATCCGGTATTCTAATAGAGCGGTAATTTTACCATGTCAAAAACCAAATGCAAATCTGACAAAATCTATAAACCAGTGCATACCTATTGCCATTTGCAAATTCTTCTTTTTCATTAATAAAGCCATAGGCAAGCCAAAAAACACACTCCCCAATATACTCATCACAACTGCCCAAGCAGGTGATTTTATCATCAAATCAGGATAATGAAGCAGCTCATGTGGAATTATCAACAATATGTATATACATATATTCCAAAAACGATTCATTACTTTTCCACGAAATAAATAATAAGCATAAGCAAGTAAAAAGAATCGAAAGACCACTTCCTCAGATATCGCAGGCTTCAATGCAAAAACTGCAGAACTTAGCACATTTCCAACACGGATCTGCCGATTCAGGGAAAAATACAATACATTCAAAAATGCCAACGGAATGGAAATAACCGCGCCAACCCCAAAATATCGAATACTTTCCGCCATACCCGTATGAATGGAACTATTTTTCACTTTTGCCAGCTCATACAGTCTGCAGGCGCTATAAAAAGCTGCCATTATACAAAAACTTGTAATAACAATGTCTGCTGTTCTAGGGTCTCGAAACACGGAAACCAAACATGACGTTCCAAGGAAAAATGCTATAACTGCCTGCCTCCACTGAAAAACTTTCGTTTTCATAATATAATAAACTGCCAGTATTAAAATCATAATTTCTGTCCAATTCCAAAGTCTAGACATCAAATTATGATAATGCGGAGTAAGCTCCAGAGGTAAAATTATTCCAATAGTGTAAAACAATATAAAGACACCAAAAGAAATTAAAATTCTCATCTCCTATAATTCCTCTATCTTTCCATAAAGTATAAATCCATGTAGCACGATTGATAATACAAGGAATATCAGCAAAAAACACCACAGTCCTTCCTGATTCACCCCCCAATTGACACTTCCGGCAATCCACTCCGGAGGATATATCCATAATGCATCAGGAAAATAACGCTCCTGTATGATAATACAAAAATAATAACCAACAAGCGGAAAACCAAATGCAAGATACGACGATTCGCTCAAAACTGCACATATCCCGCCAATTGTCCCAAGTGTTGCCGCTATCAGCCCGCAGCGTATCAAAACAGCCGCCATTCCCCATATCATTGAAATAGAAATCATTCCCTTTTTCTCCATTGGGAAAAAAAAGACAAAAAAAAGAAAAGATACTGCCATTCCTGCTATAATCCATGACAGAAAAGCACCCAATGCAACTGTCAGTATCTTATTCTCCACATATACTCTCCGAATACATCTCGAAAGAATAGATTTTAAAAAACCTCCCTTCCGTTCAGATAATATGGAGTCACTCCACGGCAGAACAGCCACCACAGGCATCAGAAAATACACACTTCTTGAGCATAGAGCGTTTTGTACCAAGAGTAAGAAATTTCCGGTTTCAGAGGTTTCTGCAATTCCAGTCCATGCTGTTCCTGATAATATGGCAGACACTGCAAGAAGCATAGCTGTCCACATTCCTCTGCCCGCAAACAATCTTTTCAACTCACATAACATTGAAACCACCTTTCTGTCAGCTTTTCTCTCCCAAAAAATTAAAATTGAACCGCTTCAAAGCCTGCATAGAGATATATACGAAAATCAGCAGTAAGAAAAAGAAAAACAGGTATGACTGACGCACCGTTGGCATTTTATCATATCCAAAATTATGTTTTACATACGTCACATGACTTAATGGACTAATCCAGCCAATCAACAGATTCATTTTATACATTCCATATTTATTGATATGAAATACGTCCGCAAGCACCTTTGAATCTAAAAGGAAACCACATAAGATAAAGAATAATCCTGTAATCATTCCACGGTTCTTTTCTGATAATAGATTTCCAGCTAAGATCAGAAAACTAAGGCATAAAATAAATAAAAACAAAAGACTCAGCACCCCCACCATACAACCATATGGCGTTGTACTTTCCATAACCTTTACCGTAGACGGAACGCACAAATCTTCCCCTAATTTTGAATATGCCAGCATCGCCGCCGTTTCACTCCATTGATTTCCCACATAGCTGTTTTTCATACAAAGTGCCGCTGTCACCAAAAACAGAAAACCTGTATATAAAAAACTTACGAAAATGACATAACCCATCTGTCCCAAAAGCCATTTTTTCTTGGTTGTCCGGTATAAATAATATGGCGTCATACTGCTCATCTGCGGTAAATCCGAAAAAAGCAACATGAGCAGTATGGAGCTTAAAAGAATAGAAGTAGCGTCACCAAATGTCCACAAAAATGGTTCTGCAAGCTGTACAGGCATTCCATAACCTTCAATCACAACCATAATCCGGGAACTTAAAAGATAGCACAAAACAATTTCTAAAAAGATAGTAAGAATTACTTTAGGATTTTTCAAAAATCCCCTGAAATTATAACGTACTACGGCTAATACCTGTCTCACTGCCTAAACCTCTCAGATTAAAAATTTTAATATCCCAACCAACGGTCTACCAAAGCTCCATCCACTGCATTAATTGTTATAAAACTTTTATCCACATCATTGACTGAAATCATGTTTTCTCCATCATAGGACAGTTCATATGTTCCAAAGAAATCCCATACCGGAACAAAAAGTCCTGTGCTGTTGTCCGACTGTGGATCGTAGATTCTGGTATATCCAAATGTAATCTTATTTACATAAAAGTTTTTTACCTGCAAAGGTTCCCCTACATCCTTCCCTTCTTCCCTTTTATCCGTTAAAACATCCGCATTCTGTATCAGCATCATTTTTTCATAAATTGCCATAATGTCCGAAAAAGGTAAAAGTTCCAGATTTTCCACCTTTCTTTCTCCAATATCATATTGATTTGTAAAATGAATCTCATCAATTCCATCGCTTGTTACATAAATATCCAGTGATTCATACGCCCACGGAACCGTTTCACTGTTCATGCCATCTTCCTTCCCTCCGCCGGGTATTACTGTATATGTAACAGGAATCCCTGCCGGCTGTCTCGTGTAATGAAATACATAGCCGATATCTGTCATATCTTTTTCCTGCGGCTTACCGCTATACCCCAGCCGAAGTTCAAGCACAATTCCCGAAGAAGCAATCTGCATATCCTGCAAATTTAAAGCCGCCACCTTTTCATCTGCCATTTTCTGTGCTTCTTCTTTTGTAACGCCAAGATTGATTGCGCTTTCATCAGGAACCCATGAATATAGCATTTTCATTGAATCGTATTCCGACCATAAATAAGATGCTCTTTCTGCCAGTTCACCTTCACTTTCAATCTTTTTCGCCCAGATGCCAAGCGATTCATTATTTTCTTTTGTTAAATTATACTGGTAACTGTTCCCATCCGCTGCCTTGACAAAGCCGTAAACTTTGCGGACACTTCCTATTTCCGGCATCCACGGATCAATCAGTTCTTCTTTAAATTCATACGGAGTAGTCAGCTTTGACAATTCCCGTTTTTCCGGTGCTGTTTCATAAGCCCTTTGTGCTTCTTCTATTTCCCCATGTAAATCATACACATAATTGCCATTTGCATCTGTTCCCAAGCCCTGTGGGTCTAAATTACCAATAGCCTCATAACCTTTCAATTTCTCAATCACTGCCAGCCATTCATCTTTCGTTTTTACCATATAACTGTGGGCATCGTATACATCCACAGTTCCAAACAATGCCCTTGTGATTGCATCTATGTCATCCTGATCAGACTCATGCCGTTTCACATAAATCGCTGGTACTGTTTCCACTTCCGGAATTATCAAATCTGCATCAGTAAACACATTCAGTTTCCCTGTTGTATCTGAAACCTCATTCTTATAATGCGCAGGAATATCCAATCTCGTCTGGAGCAAGTTTTCGGAAACAGTGGTATCCGTTTTTATTACTTCATCCGCACCACTGTCCATTTCTGATTTTTCACTTGGTACATTTAAATTTTCTGCTTCCTTATAGCGCTCCATTGCATCTTCTCCTTTTGATCTGACCACAGGAGTTTCCGGCGTTTCGGCACAGCCTGATAACATATTTATGCTAATGATCAGACTCACTATAACAGCCATTTTCTTATTCATCATTTCTTCCTCCTTCATAAATGAATGTAATTAACCTTTCCTAAAATACTTTACGATGTACTTATATACCAAGTCTTGTACAACTTGTAACCGTTTTGTAACCAAGACTACCATAAAACAGAAACCCTTGTCCCTTCTCCTTCTTTACTCTCTATGTGAATTTTCCATCCGTGAATTTCTGCAATCTGACAACATAAGGAAAGTCCCAAACCAATTCCCCCTGCCTTTTTTGAGCGGGATTTATCTACCATATAAAAGGCTTCCGTTACATGGACTATTTCTCCCGCCGGTATCCCCTTCCCAAAATCCTGTACAAAAATTTTCTGTTCGTCAGCGAAAACCTCTATATTTCTCCCTATTTCAGAGGCTTTATATGCATTGTCCACAAGGTTCCATAAAAGCGAAAGCAATAAATCCTCATCTGCCTGTTTTTCCAGTGTTTCCGGCAGGCAGGTCATATTAAGGTTTATCTGTTTTTCTTCCAACTGAAACGACATCAAGCCATTTAACTGTTCAAGGATTCTTCGCACGGATTGTTTTTTTATAGAAATAACAAAATTATCCTGATTGCATAGCCTTGAAAGTTCCATCATTTTTTCCGACAGCCTTGAAAGCCTTGCGCCAGCCGCTTTGATTCATTTAAAATATAGAAAAGTGCTTTCTCACGTTCACTCTCAGTAAGCCGTAAAGTAAGCAGCACTTCCACATTTCCAATAATTGCTGTCATCGGTGTTTTCATTTCATGGGATAAACTTCCAAGAAGCTGTTTTTGTTTTTCGTTCATCTCCTCCAGCATTCCCATATGCTCCCGAATTTTTTTTGCCATTTGATTAAAACTATCTGTTACCTCTCCTATCTCATCATTATTTGTAATTGGAATAAAACTGTCATATTCACCATTTGCCACCCTGAATGATGCACCTTTTAATTCCTCAAGCGGAAACAATATCCTGCGAATACCATGATAAAGCAAAGCTCCTACTGTACAAAACAAAACAATCGTAAACCCGACTCCGGCAAAAAACAATTTCCAAACCCTTAAATAAATATCCGTCACATCCCTGTATACTGCAAGACTGTATCCATTTTCCCCCAAGTTCACATACTCCTGATAAAACACAATTAAGTATTTTCCATCCATTTTCTGTGTTCTGCTGATATAAATCTCCCCATTATGCAGATTTTCGCGCCTGCACATTTTGCTTAACTCATTCCTGTTAATTTCGTAAGGCGATGCATTCCATACTTCTTCCCCGTCTTTCCACAGCACACTGTCCATTTTAAAAATCTGCCGGAATTCATTGATAACCATTACTTCCTTAACTACTGTTTCCACTGCTCCAACACTTTCCCTCCGTATCTTTTCCTGGATCGCGGACACATTTTTGTCAATCTCCTTTTTCCCATAGCATATCGCATCGTCTACACTCTGACGGAGCATAGATGAGAGCAGAAAGAAAAGAATTCCCAGTGACAGTCCCATCATTCCACTAAACACCCAAATACATATTTTACGAAACAGTTTCATTCCTCTACCTCCAAACGGTATCCTATTCTGGGTATTGTCTTTATTACATCTTCAAATCCCAGTTTCTTACGGATACGACCTATATGGGCATCTACCGTTCTCGTTTCTCCTTCAAACTCCATTCCCCAAAGCGCACCCAAAAGTTGGCTTCTAGTTAATGCCCTATTTTTATTACGTGCCAGCATCATTAGACAGTCAAATTCCATAGGCTTTAAATAAACCTCCTGTCCGCCTTTAGTCACTACTCTCTTTTCCCTGTCAATGACAACATCGTAAATAGAAATCTTTTCCTGAAAAGAGCCTCTGCGTTTCAAAATCTTATCAATACGTATCAATAATTCAAGCATTTCAAAGGGTTTTACCATGTAATCCTCTGCTCCTCCAGTAAGCCCTTTCACTTTATCCTGCAATTCCCCCTTGGCTGTAAGGAAAATAACAGGAATCTCATACTTTTGAAGCTCCGGCAACAGTGCAAAGCCATCTTTTCCCGGCAGCATAACATCAACTACTGCGCAATCATAATCATGTCCTTTTTCTAATGAAACGCTGGCATCATCACCATCAAGAAAAGATATGACCTCATATCCGGTTGCCCGCAAGCTCATACTAATCACATCATTAATTGCTTCTTCATCTTCTATTACCAAAATTTTTATACTCATAATCCACCCTCCAGTCTTTATTTTGCCACAAATAGAACAAAACAGATGTAACCAACTTGTAAATTATCCCCACTAAAGCTATTCCTTGTTATAAAAAAAGGGACAACACAGCCCCGTTTCACATTTTTATACTACTGACTTTCTTATTCTTTCTATCTATACTATATCTGAAAATATACTTGTAAACAATACGCTTTTTCATATAAGTTTGTATATTTGCCACTCCACTATACCAGTAAAATTTTATTTTCTATTCAAACAACGCACAAAAATAGCGGTGCGTGACATAATTAGCCACACATCGCTATTTTTTCAATCCCTTCTAACTTTTAAATTATTTTTACAAAATCCTCATCAATCATATTCCACAACTTTCCTAATTATAATTCGGAACATTTTCACCATATACAAATCTTCTATAACTTCATGCTGCCCTCTCTTACAAATATACTGATTAGATTACTTTCTTCCATAGTAAACGCCGCATTTATAGCCTTACAACACCCTCTGCTGATTTTTGGAATTTTCATCACGTCCCTGTCCTGCCACCTGCGCCTTTTTCTCCGCAAGACGGGCTTTTAAGGACATTTTTTCAGCGGGCTTGTCCTGTGTTTTTTTATTCTCCTCCTTTCGTGCTTTTTCCCCGACACCATTATTCAGGACATTATCCACCATGTTATAGTTCTGTTCTTCCATTTCCTCGATCTTCGCAAGAGGCTTGTATTCCGTCAGCTTTTCAAGCAGTTCCTTTGCCTGCTGCATTTCTTTCGGTGCAGTTTCCGTAGCAATGACCTCATTCAGCCATTCCGTCAGATGTTCCACATCTCCCTGTCCGATCATTTCTGAAATTTCCGATACATTTTCAGTCATGGTCTGATTATTGTCATGATAAACATTCGTATCATAATTATACATAAAACGGTCTATCTCCACCGCAAGCTGTTCTGCGGGTGTCAAATCCGACATTCGTTTTTCCCATAGTTTAGCCTCCAAATCCTCGCTTATATCACCCTCTATCTTCATATCAGGCAGTTTTGCCATCAGTTCTGCAATGACTTCCATCGCCTGCGGATTGCTCTTTATTTCAGGGATATAATCCAAAACGTCAAGTTCAAACCGCTTTCCGGTTAAAATATCGGTAACGGCATCCTCATATGGTTCTGTCCCCGGCGTATGGATATTAATGCCGATTGCTGGAATGTAATAATACGGAACTGTCTTTCCCGCCGCTAAACGCGATGTACACGCCGTCCGTGCCGTAATAGTCCACCCACTCCCGTATACGGTACTGTGTCATCCGTATTTTTATGGAGAGCGGGAGTGACTGCATCTGGTATAAGTCGCTCATTGTATGTTTATTCATGTTTTCCTGTCACTCCTTTCTTCTGCACAGAAAAATACCGCCCTGCATTATTTACAGAACGGTATTTCAAAACAAAAAAAGGTGTATGATATTGATTTTCTCTATACCATACACCTAAAATTACTGTTACTATGAAATTTTTACATCTAAACCAGCCTTAACAACTGTACCAGTTCATGCGGTTCGGATTCTTTTGATACGGTCTGCCTTGTGTCAAACTGCTTAAAACCATAATTTTCATAAAAGGAAAGCAGTTTTGCATTGTTCTCCGCTTCTACAAACGCCACCATGCCGCCCGCCTGATACTGTAATGACTGTACCTGCCTAATTGCCGCCTCAAGCAGTTCTTTCCCGGTTATCCTGCCCTTTGCCCTGTCATTAAAATTTTTCCCAAGCTGTGCAATGAGGTAAGCCGCAAGATTATAGGTCTGTTCCCCTTTGTCTATCTCACTGAATCTCCCAAGTTTGCGCTTTACCGTGTTGCTGAACGGTTCTGCCTTTACCACAAGCGGTTTTATCGTGATAGAAAAATAGCCCAATAACTCCGCATCTTCCAGCGATAACACTAAATATGTAACTGCCTGATATTTCTTTGCAAATTCGATTGCCTGCTGTTTCAAAAAGCGCTCAACATCCTTATTTAACGGACAGGAAAACTCGGAAAGGAACTGCAACAGCTTATCCTCTCCGAGCCGTCCGTCGTCATTCTCCAAATACTCACGAATGTTCAGCACGATAAAATTATTCGTCTGCTGCATCCGTTTTCTTCCTTTTCTCCATGAATTTTACTATTTCATCCGCTCCATGCAGGTAAGTCACATTGATTGGAACGCGAGGTGTCCTGTCGTTGGCAGATGCCTCTATTGCATCGGCAAACATCTCCACCTGCTTTTGACCTGATATAACAAAATTCTTCGTAATACTTGAAGTTGCCATAGAAACACACCTCCTTTATCAGTATGGCTCTTTTTCTTAACACCTACTCTTATGAGCGCAGGTTTTACTTCCCTACTCATATTTTACGATTTTACCGACTGTTTTGCAATCGAATTTTTGTGAATTTTATATAACCGCCTCTTTTCCCTTTGTTTTATCCGATCCAACGTTTCCCACGCCTGCCACCTGCGCCTTGTACGCCTCCAGCTTTTCTTTCAGCGATGCTTTCGCAGGTTTGTCATTGTTTCCGGCTACCAGCTTTAACCCGTGCGGACTGTTGTTTTCTGCCACGTGATTATGCCCTGCATTTTCCACTGGAACAGACTGTGGTATATTCCCCGCCAATTCCTGCCTCTGGTCACTGTGTCCTAAAGTATCTGCTTGCGGCTGCTCTGCCCTTTGGTCATCGTGTCCTAAAGTATCCGCATCCGACTGTTCAGACGTTTCATTCCCAATCTACGCATCATTTCCTGTTTCGTCCATGTTCAGCAGGGCATTGAGGGCAGAAAGACGGTCTAACTTCTCCTTCAGTTCGGTTTCCTGCACAAAAGGTTTTGTAACCTCTGCCTTTGCCGTTTCAAGCTGCCGCTCCACATTTTCCAGTTTTACTTTGGCGTTGTCAAGTTCTTTTGGCATGGCTTCCAGCGCATGGTTGATACGGGTAATATTCCCGAATGGGTCTGCACCGACTTCAAGGTTATGGGAAAGCTGCCCTTTTAAATTCATTACAAATTTATGGTTTAAGCTGTCAAAGGAAACAGCCATCTTAAAGCCTGCATATTCTCCTATGGTAACAGAGGCGTCGGCGCTTTTTACCTCTTTGCACATCTCCACCAGCGCTGTCCCGGCTTCTTTTTTATCCGTGTAGAGCTTATTTCCTACTTTCATGGAAAACTGCTCTTTATCTTCCGGAATATTTGCCCTTGCGGTCTGAATATCCGCCTCCATGCCGTCGATGCGCTCTTTTAAAACAGCTATCTGCTGCGGATAATGCTGCGTGATATTATCCTCAAGACGGTATATCTGGCTGGTATGGTTAGCTTTCATCAGCTTTAGCTTTGACACTTGCACGTCCAAATCCATCTTTTCCCGAATATACGGGTTACCTGTGGCTAGGGCTTTTACCTCCGCGTAAGTGAGTGCCGCCTCGTCCACATCTTCACAGCTCCGTACAGGTGATTTACTCGTCATAATCTGACCGATGAATTTCTGCTTGTTTTCGATCAACTGCCATGAATAACTGTCGAATGTATTTTCGGTCACATACCCAAAAATCTTAACCCTGTCATTCATATTACCCTGCCTTAAAATACGACCTTCCTGCTGCTCAATGTCCGACGGACGCCAAGGCACGTCGAGATGATGTAACGCTATCAGCCTGTCCTGCACATTGGTTCCGGCTCCCATTTTCTGCGTCGAACCCAATAAAAAACGAACCTGTCCGCTTCTGACTTTCCCGAACAGCTCCGCTTTCCTTTGCTCAGTATTTGCGTCGTGTATAAAAGCTATTTCCTCTGGTGGGACACCCTTATCAATCAGTTTGCTGCGAATGTCCTCATAAACATTAAATGTACCATCTCCTTTCGGTGTTGATAAGTCGCAAAAGATGAGCTGCGCCGACTTCTGTTCCTCTGTCTGCTCCCAAATCTCAAACGCCTTGTTTACACAGACGCTCGCTTTTGAATTTTCGTTGTCGGGGAGCATATCGTTGATTAGCCGCTGGTCTAATGCCAGTTTCCTGCCGTCATTTGTAATCCGCAATACCGATAGGTAACGGTCTGAACTGGCTTTACAGTTCTCGCCACTTTCCCCCGGTTCGCACCGTGCATGACAGTTTCCCATCACACGGCGCTCCATCA
>OFFX01001145.1_pt1 | contig 19666 bp, 18 predicted proteins | sample 1521511 | NCBI WGS metagenome assembly OFFX01 (sample SAMEA3504125, study PRJEB24116) | mouse gut metagenome | biome: mouse gut; feature: mouse-associated habitat; material: faeces | place: Denmark | collected 2011
AGACGGATACCGCACCTGGACGCCATATGGAACCAGTTCAATACAAGCATCTGCCAGATCAGCAAACCGGTCATCTCTCTCACTGCACAGCTTGCACAACTGGACCAAATCATGGGTTTTGGGCGGCTCCATATGGAAAGCCACCAAAATTCCCTTTAAGGTTTTTTCAGCGGCCTGTTCGCAGTGGTAGCAAATGATTTCCAAAGGGACAGGGTACATCGTCAGGAGATGCTCTGCGGCACCCAGATCCATTGCAGCGAAATCAAGCCATTCCTTGCTCCGCTCCATATCGGTCATAGAGCAACACCCCCTCCCGAACGATCTTCCGTTCCAGGGATGCAGTTCCCTGCCTCTGCTGAAATTGGCTCGTCCGGTAAACGACCACATCAAGAGGCGTGTCCTGCTGCGTGTATAGGGCTCTGCGAATCTTCTTGACTGCGTCTGCCGGTCGAAGCGTACCGTCCGGGATGACCACACACAGGTCGTAGTCACTGTTGCTGTCTGGCACCCCATACGCATATGAGCCGAACAGATAGATTTTTTCCGGCCCTACGGTTGTATCGATCGTTTTGCAAATATTTTCCAGATCTTCTTTTACACTGTCAACCACGGAAACACCCCCTCCCCCTTTACCTATCTGTATTATACCCGGAGGAAGAAGAAAACGCAACCAGAAGTTCCACATTTACGCCTCAGATGCCGATGATGGTCCAGATGTAGGTGGGGGCCAGCAGGACGAACACCAGACAGGCGAAAAGGATGGCGGGACCGGCCCACTCGAACTGGCCATGCTTTCGATAGTCGAAGTAGGCCATACCCAGTTTGCCGAAGAAGGCGATGGCCAGGATCATGTCCAGGGCGGGGAAGACCACGTTGTTCACCACGGTCTTGATCTGGCCCGCGGCGTCCTGCCAGGTCTGCTCCACCACGTCGGCCACGCCGGAGCCACCGCTGGAGGCGGCAAAGGCCGGGGCGCAGCACAGGGCGCACAGCAGCAGGGCCAGGAGCATAGGATAAATACGGATACGGGAGTTTTTCATATTGTTTTCCTCCTATTCATAGTGGGAGGGCCGCTTTGCCCAAAGCCCGCCACAGGCGGGCCCCACCCCGCAACCCAGCGAAGCGGTTGCGGGGTGGAGAGGAGGAGCAGCAGAACGAACGAGCTTTCACGCTTATGTGGAAGCGAGTGATGTGCCGCTTGCTCCGACGAGGCGGCCCTCCATTTTCTCGTTTCTGGGCTCAATACCCGGTGGTGGGCAGCTTGGGGGGCTTGCCGTACACCTTGGTGGTCCAACGGGTCACCGCCTGGATCCACTGCCCGTTGTACACCCCGCCCACGTCGGCGTTGTTGGTGAAGCTGCTGCCGCCCTTCACCGTGGACAGCACCCTACAGTCTACCTTGGGGGCCTCCACCTGGCGGAAGTTGGCGGGCACCACCCCAAACACCAGCATAAACTCGGTGACATACTCGTTGGAGGCCAGCCCCAGCGCCACCGGGGAGGCGTCCAGCGTGTAGTTCTTGGCGGTGGACAGGTTGTCATACATGGTGCGGTACTCGCCGCCGCTGAGGTTTGTCTTGTACACCACCTTGTAATTGCCGGGGGCGTTGTAGGTGCCGGTGAAGATGCGGTTCAGCCGCACCGCCTGCACTGGCAGCGTGTCCCTCCAGTAGAAGGAGGTGAGTGCGGTGGTGGAATTGTTGCCGATCTCAGCGAAGGTATAGCGGATGTCCTGGCCTGGCATCACCTCGGCGTAGCCCGTCTTTTTGATGGACACGTTGGTGGACAGCGCCTTGTTGGTCATGGCCACCTTCACGATCTGCCCGGCGTGCTCGATCTCCGCCTCGATGGGGGTCTTGTCCAGGCCGAAAAACGCCGCGGCCTTGGATTCCACGATCTTGTACCGGCCCAGGGGCAGGGGCTTGGACACCGCCACGCCGTTTTTGTCCGTGCGGACGGTGTCCACCAGGTTGCCGGTGCGGTAGTGGTAGATTTCGAACTCGGTGCCGGGGATGGGGGTGCCAGCGGGCCAGCCGTTCATGCTGTTGTAGTCGGCGCTGGTCTTGGTCACTTGGATCTGCCCGGTGATGGGGGTGTTCTGCCACTCCACCAGGGTCACCTCGCCCGCCTTGACATAGACGGTTTTCATCTGGGTATCCGGCACATAGCCCGGATTTTCCAGCTCCCGCAGGTAGTAGCGGCCACCGTCTGTCAGGCCCTCGATGTACACGTACCCCCGGTCATCCGAGGTGTACTGCCCGATGGGGGTGTTGGTACTGTCGTAGAGCAGGAAGCTCACGCCATATAACCCCTCGCCGGTGGTGCTGCTGGTCTTGTGGATCAAAATGCCGCTGAACGCCTTGTTTTCCACCGTCAAAGTGGTATTTTTTCCATCCTTGATGTTGAAGGTGTGGCGGCTGGGATCCAGCTTATACTCCTTGGGGCACGCGGTTTCCACCGCATAGTAATTGCCCGCCTCCAGCTGGAGGGTGGCGCGGCCCTCGCTGTCCGTGGTGATGGTGTCGATGAGCGCATCGTCAGCGGCGCGGCGGATCTCGAAGGTCACGTCGGGGATGCGCTTCTCCTTGTTCCCCGCCACCACTTTGATCAGCTCGAAATTCCCGGCGGGGGCGTTGTAAAAAACGAGATACTGCGTGTCGCCGGAGTTCACCTGCACAGACTGGCTCTGGGTGGCCGGGTCGATGGAGTACCCGGGGATGCTCTTGACCTCCTTGGCCACGATGGTGCCTACCACGCCGGAAATGCGGATCTCGCCATTGGCGTCCGTCTGATACAGCCCCTTGGAGGACAGGTGGCCGTTGTCATAGTCCACGTAGGAGCCGTCCGCGTAGGTCAGCTGGAACTGCACCCCGCTCAGAGGCTCCCCGGTGGTGCTCTTTTTCTGGATCACCAAAGTCCCGGCGCGCTCGTTCCAAAAAATCAGCTCCGGGGCCTCTTTCCCCGCCTTGATCTTGATGGTTTTGGGTTCGCCGTCCAGGACAAAGCCCTCGACAGTGGAAATCTCCCGCGCGGTGACGGTGGTTCCCGGCTCCAGACCCTCAATGACGATCTCGCCCGCCGAATTGGTGTAGAAGGTGCCGTCACCGGGGCCCACGGGGGTGCCGGATCCCTCGGTCACTTTGAAACAAACCCCGGCCAAGGGCTCCCGGTTGGTGCCCTTGATGTACTTCCGGATCGTGAGGGTCATTTTGGGATCATTTTCAAAACCCAGGTTGTTGCCGCCGCCCGTGCCGGTGTTCGTACCGGGGGTGACAGTCCCCGTACCGCCGCTGGTGACGGTGTTGGCCCCGCTTTTCAGCGTGATGGTCTGGGGCGTGGTGTTGAGGACGTGGGTGTCGGGCACCTTGTACTCAGACACAACCACCGTGGAACCGGGCAGGAGGCCGCTGACGGTGACCGTCCCATCCCGCCCGGTGGTGTACCGCCCGACCAGCTCCCCGCTGGCGTACTTCACGGTGAAGGTGGTGTTGGGGATGGGCTTCCCGGTGACCGAATCCACCTTCGAGAGCGTCAAATGGCACAGGGGGGTGTTATACACGTAGAGGTGCTGGGTGTCGCCGTCCGGGTTGACCACGATGGTCTGGCTGCGGGTGTTGGGGTCGATGGCGTACCCCGGCGCGCTGGACACCTCGGTGCAGACGATGGTGCCGCTGATGCCGGACAGGATGATCTGCCCCTCCTTGTTGGAGGTGTACAGGCCGTTGGAGGAGAGCTGGCCGCCCGCCGCGTCCACCACCTTCCCGTCCGCGTAGGTGATGCGGAACTGTGCCCCCTCAATGGGGGATTTATCGGTGCTGGACAGTTTGTGGATCACCAAATTCCCCAGCTTTTTGTTCCTGAATTCCAGCTTTACCGTTTCCCCGGGCTTCGTTTTGATGGTCTGGGGTACGTCGTCCAGCAAATAGCCCTCCTTCTGGCGGGTCTCCTTCACCACCAGCGTCAGGTTGGGGTCCAGGTTCTCGATCAGGATGGTCCCCGCGCGGTCCGTCACATACTTCCCGTTGGCATTGCCCAGCAGGGTGCCGTCGCTGGTGGTCACCAAAAATTCCACGTTACTGAGCGGGGTGCCATCGCGGGCGTCCACCTTCGAGATCAGGACGGAGGACTTGGGGCTGTTGCCGAAGTAGAGCTGCACCACGTCCTGCTGCTTGCCGGAGATGTAGGCCGTCTGGGGCGCGGCGTCCACGATGTGGCCGCTGTCGCTGGCAAGTTCATAAGGTAGGCACCGCCGCGCCATACTTGCTTTCGCAAGCGGTCTCGGCGGAACCCCCTCCCGAACCGGACGTACATCTCTCGATGTATCCGGCTCTCCATTTGTCTATAAGTCTGGAATTATTCAGCATATTTGATTTTCGCGTAGCACTCGGGACACAGCGCGATGGACTTGCGCCGCATCTGCATCATTTTCAGCTCCAAATCGTCCTTACCTTTCAAATCCTTCAGCCGCCGCACATGGTGCATATGGATTTCTTTGGTTTCCGCTCCGCACAGCTCGCAAATGCCAGCTTTCAGCCGTCTTGCGAGACTGTTCGGCTTGGCGTATTTCACATACTGCGGGAGAGTGTCGGCGGTTAGAGGTGGCAGGGCCGATTTCTTGGTGAAGCCATCATGATAGAACTCACAACGCTTTGGGCCGCTTTTGGTCATATAGGGTATAGAAATCACTCCATCCCGCTCATATTTCTTGCGGATTTTATTGCAGGAGGTATTGCCCTTGGCGGCCAGTGTTTTGAGGAAGCTCCCCTTCATGATGAACGCAAAGTTATTGAGCACCGATACATTTTCCGCCATGGAGTAATAGTTATACAGGCCCCGTATCTCCGCGTTGAACTGGCTGATGATTGCGATTGCGTCCTTGTGCATGAGTTTCCCTCGATGGAGCGGTTTCCACCGCTCTTTACCATCATTGCTCGCTACGATTTTGAATGCCTGGTACTCTTTCAGCTTCTGAACCCATTTATCATGGGGCACATACAGCGCCACTTTTCCATACCACATCCTGCGGAGCACCCCGCTCTCGTCCCGTTTCGCGTCCCTGCTCCTGCGCACTGTGAACTGGTAGCCCAGGTAGTCAATCAGCTTGCTGGAATGGGTGATTTTGGTCTTTTCTTCAGACAGGGTGAGCTTTAGGGTGTTCGCCAGAAAGTCCCGGATATCTGCCTTTACCCGCTCCGCGTCCTTGCGGGAGCCAATGATGCCCACCACAAAATCGTCTGCGCAGCGGTTAAAATGCATGCTTTGGTAGTCCCGGTCGGCCTGGGGATAGTATAGTGTGCCGAGCAGGTTTTTCTGGGCCTGTTTGAAAGCCCGGACTGCGTCCTTTGTGTGGGACTGATTCAGCAGCGCCTTTTGCGCCGCATATTGCCGGCGCGCGTGCCCGTACTCTTTGCTCGCTTTCCGCTTCTGTGTTCCCACCCTGAACTGCTCCTGGTATTTTTCCAGATAGCGGTCTAACTCGCTCAGATAGATATTGGCGAGGATGGGGCTTACACCCGAACCTTGCGGGGTGCCGGAGTAGGTGTGGTGATATGTCCACTGTTCCATGTATCCAGCTTTCAGCATCTTCCACATAAGAGCAATAAAGTGCTCATCTTTGATGCGGCGGCGCAGAATGTCGATGAGAACGTGGTGGTCAAAGCAATCGAAGCAAGCCTTGATATCGCCTTCAATCACCCATTGGACACCTGAGAAGGTGGTTTTGATTTCGGACAGCGCGGTATGGCAGGAGCGCTTGGGGCGGAAGCCATGGGAATAGGTTGAGAATGTGGGTTCATAAATCGCTTCCAGAAGCATACGGACAACTTCCTGTACCAGCTTATCGTCTGTGGATGGAATTCCCAGCGGGCGTGTCTTGCTTGGGTTATTTTTCTTGGGAATATTCTCCCGCCTGGCCGGGTTGGGCTGGTACGAGTGGTCTTTGAGACTGACGATGATGCGCTCAATGCGCCCCACCGTCATGTCGTCGAGGGTCATTCCATCTGTGCCCGCCGTCATACTGCCCTGGGATTTGGCAATATTCTGATAGGCCAGCAGATAGAACTCGGGATTGTAGAGATTGCGGTAGAGCCGCTCAAACACATACCCCTTCTGTTTTGCTTTTTCTTCCAGACTTTTCAGCACAGCAATCGGATTTCTCATGATGTCTCACACACCTTTCTTCTTTTTGTGCTGACAGACAAACTGCTCCCCTTCGCCCTGTGGACGGCTTTCCCGTCCTCTGACTACTATGGGAGCTCTGTTACCATGGCGGATATTCAGAGCCGCGTTTCTCATGGCGCTCATAGCCGCGAATGGGCGGCATTCCGCTTTAGGCAATCCCCGTTTAGCACGATAGAAATGAGCGTTCTGTATTCTCGGATGCGCCGTTCGCCGTTTTCCACTGTCCCGTGGCTGGGTCTGCCTTGAGCATAACGCAATGGCGTGTTGAGGAACCACCATTGCCAAGGCACCCGCGGGTTTAGCTTTCATACGCGGGGAACTACATTAGGCCCGACCTCCGGCTGGCATTCAGTCAATGCAGTTTTCATCCTTATATACAGATTTTTGTCCCTCTGCGCCGACGTTCGGAAAGCTCGAACGCCCCGCATACTCCGACATGCTACACTCCCCGTCAGGTTTCCCTTTTCGGATAAGTCGGGGGACAACGGGCTGCGGCATTAAAGCCGCGCTATGCCTTTACCCGCCGCTTGCTCACAGCGGTATTTCTATCGCCCGCGAGCAGCAAATGAGCCGCTCTTACGGGCGCACCTCCACCACATAGGCCCCTGCCTGGAGGCCAGTGACGGTGAAGGAGCCGTTTTTCAGCGTCCGATAGGTGCCGATGACGGTGCCGCCCGTGCCGCTGGTACCGGACAGGTACTTCACCTGGAAAATCGCGCCCTCTACGGGCTCCCCGCTGATCCGATCATATTTATACACCACCAATGCGGACAGGGGTACGTTTTCCACCTGGACGGTCTTGGTCTCGCCAGCGGCCAAATAAAACTCATAGTCCGCCTGCTTGATGGAGTAGCCGGAGGGGGCCTCCAATTCAGAAATTTTGAACCAGCCGGGATCGGTGTGCTCCAGCACGATCTCGCCGTTTTCATCCGAATAGAACGTGCCCAGGTCATTGTAGTCCCCGGTCTTGGTGTCCCCGGAGGCCCGCCAGATCTGGAATTTCGCGTGGGCCACAGGATTTTTCGTGATGGAATCCACCTTCAAAATTTTGAGGGTGGGCTTGACCAGGTTGGTCAGCTCGATGGTGGTGGTGCGGTTTTCCTCCAGCTGGACCACGTGGACAGTATCGTCCAGCACGTAGTTCGGGGCCGCCGCCACCTCGGTGATTTTGTACGCGCCGGGCCGGACGCCGTCCTTGCCCTCCAGCACGATCAGGCCGTCCTTGTCGGTCTGGCGGCGGTCGGAGAAGCCCCCGTTGACCTCCTCGATCAAAAAGGTGGCCCCGCTGACCGGCTTCCCCGTCTGCCCGTCCAGTTTCAGGAGCCGGATGCCGGGGCGGGTGCTGTTGACAAAGTCCGCCACCACGTCCTGATCCTTGGCAGCGTCGATCCAGACAGTCTTGCGGTTGTTGGCGTCCAGGAGCCAGGGGGAGGGCACGTCCGTTTCGGTGATCTCGTAGCACCCGCTGGGCATGGACTCCAGCACCACTTTGCCGTCCGCCCCGGTGACCACATCGTTCTCGTAGGCGACGCTGATCCCGCGGACATGGAAGGAGGTATTTGGGATGGGATCGCCGCTCTCCGCGTCCCGCTTGAAAATGGTCAAATTTCTCTTGTGATGGTTGACCTTGGTGACCACGATGGTCTGCTCCCCCTGCAAATCCTCAGCGTCCACATGGACGCCCACCGGGGAGCGGTCACAGTCGAAGCCAGCGGGGGCGGACACCTCCACGAACTCGTAATGGCCCTCCGCCACATTGCTCACCGTGATGGTGCCGTCGGGCTGGGTTTCCTCGGTGGAGATGATCTGACCGTCCCGGAGGACAAGGAAAATGGCCCCGGCCAAGGGCTGGCCGCTCTCGTCCACCTTCTTCAGCTGGATTTTTACCTTGCTGGAATTTTCAAAAACGAGGCTGACATCGGTTTTGCCGTCCCACACGAAGGGCTGCTTCACTTTGCTCACATCGGAGCTGAGGATGAACCCCTCGGGCGGGGTGATCTCCTCCGCGAGATACGCCCCGGTGGGCAGCTTGGAGAAGTCCAGATCCTCTTTTAAAATGTAGCCGCCGTCCTTGGTGATGTACTCCCCAAAGAAGCTGCCGCCATCGTCCAGCTTCACGCTGGTGATGCGGATGACCGCGCCGGGTAGGCCCACGGTGGGATTGTCCGCGTCCACTTTTCTGATGGAGCCGGTGCCGGGGGTAGTGGTTGTCGTGGTGGGCTCGTTGTAAAAAGTGAAGGTATTTGCCACGGAGCCGTTGGGCATCACAGTCACGGTCTGGGAGGCGGTCTGGGCCACATACCCCTCCGGCACAGTCTCCTCCGTGATGGTGTACTGGCCCGCCGAGAGGTTGTCCGCCTCGGAGGTCAGGGTGAGGGTGCCGTCCGCGCCGGTCTGGCGGGTGACGGAGAAGTCGCCGGAACCGTCCGCGCTCTCAATCCTGAACGTAACATTGGGCAAGGGCCTGTTGGAGCCCGCCTCCAGCTTCTTCACGGTCATCCGCACGGATTCCTCGTCAGGCGCCCCCGGCACGGCAATCAAAAGCCGCTGCATGGGCACCCCGGACTGGCCCGCCAGCTTCCAGGGTTGGGACTTGTCCCACTCATACTCCCACAGGTGATAGTCGTAGTAGTATTCCGGGTGGTCCAGCACCAGGTTCACCCCGGTGGCGATATAATCATAGGCGGAGTAGCCGGTTTTGCCGCCATCGGCGGAGTCAATGATGCTGTGCGTATCAATGGCGTCCCAGTCCGTGATCCAGGAGGACTGGCCATAGGTGCGGTGATACAATTTCATGGCCGCAACGAACTCCTCCGCCATCTGCTCGATAAAACCCTCCCGGTTGCTGTTCACATCCAGGATGGCCCCGTGCTCATAGAGCCAGCTCCCCGCCTGGGCAACCAGGAACCATATGTCGGACCAGTAGGGCCCCCAGGTCTCCAGCCCCCGGGCGTTCCCGGCATCGGTGAAATTCCCATAGGTGTGGGAGTAGATGTAGGTGAGCAGCACCTTCAGGGAGGCGTCGTTCACTTCCACCTTGAAGTCCCATTTCTGCCCGTTGGCCCCGGGGCCCAGGGTGCCCTTCTGATAGGCGCACAGGGCACGGGTGGAACCGAACCCGGGCACGTCCACCTGTTCGTTGAACACGTAGGGCATGCCCACATTGTTGATGGCGCTGCTGGCGGCCTTGTAGCGCACGGACTGGCCGCCGATCTTCATGTAGTCGCTGCTTTTCTGTGTGATGGAGCCGGGGGCGTCGCCCAGCCCTTCGGCGGCAAAGGCGGACAGGGGCAGGACGCCCATGACGCACACCAGGGCCAGCAGCAGGCTGACGGCGCGGCTTACGATCTTGTTTTTCAAAATGATTCCTCCTCAAAATGCGGAGGCCGGGCCGCGTAAGCAGCCCGGCCTTCCCACCTTGGGAGGAGGACTGCTGTCGCAGTCCGGCCATATTTATTGTAGGGTATTCAGCTTGGGTAGCGGGTGTACAGGATGTACCGGGGCTGTTCCTCCAGCCACCAGCGGAAGTACTGCCCGCCCCAGCGGGTGCGGTTGTTGAGGCCGCTCTCGGTGACTTTGATGTATTCGTCCGTCTTGTCCACCACAACCACCACGTGGTAGGACTCGGAATTTTTGTACTCCACCAGGTCGCCGGGGCGGATCTGATCCCAGGCTGGCTGATCCACCCGCCGCCAGGGCAGGTTGCCGAAGGCGGCGTCGGAGCAGAGGGTGGCCCAGCCGGAGCAGGTGACGCCGCGGCCATAGGGGCCGGCGCTGGTGGAGCGGTAAGGCGTGGGGTAGGTGGAGCCAGTGGGGTAGGTCTGCTTCAGCTGGGCCAGGATAGCCTGTACACTTTCCGCAGTCACAGCCTGGGGGGAGGGCGCGGCCGGTGCAGGGGTGGTCACCTCCTCAATGTAGGGGGCGTCCGGGGCGATGTGGACGGTGTTGGTGGCGGCGTCATAGGTTACACCAAAGCCCACCGTTTTCCCGATGTCCCGGAGCTTCACAAAATTATTGCCATGGATTTGGTACGCTTCGAACTCCACCCGCGTCCCGCCCACATAGAAGGTCTGGGTGGTGGGACGGGCGGTGAGGGCCGCTTCCGCTGCCTGGGCGGCGGGGCCGCTGAGGGCGAGGCCCGCCAGGATGCCGATCCCCATAAATACCGCTTCTTTTGTTCTGCTCATGATGTGATCCCCTTTCAGTTTTTGTGGTGCCCTTGTCAAGCAACACAATACCGAAGAAGCAGGGAGAAAGCTACAACTTTCGAAGCGAACGATGGAGAAAAAGCGGCCTCCAAACGAAGCATATTACACAGCTTCCACGGCGGTGACGCACCAGCGGTAGGCGGGCTGGTCATTGACGCAGGTGTAAAGCGAAATCATGTTGACGGCGGTGGGCTCCAGGCCGCTGACGTCATTGACGGACACCTTGGCCACCCCGGTGACCGCGTAGGTGCGTGTACCCAGCTTGGTGGTGAAGGTGATGACAGCGCCGGGTAGCAGAGTGTGTATGCGCCCAAAATCGTTGCGTACCCCCCGGTTGTGGCCAGCGACAGGGACATTCCCTGCCCAGATGCTGGTGCCCTCGAAGTGGCCCGCACCCTTGAGGAGCGGGGCGCTGCCTGTGCCCTCGAACACCTTGACGGTGAGGCCAATGGAGGGAATCTTCAGGGTGCCCAGGCTGCCGTCGCTGTAATAGAGGTCGCTGGTGACCTCGGTAAAGCCCGGCGCGGTGGAGGGGGAGGTGGAAACGCCGGTGCCGGTGGTGGGATAGCTGCCGGTGCTGCCGGAGGCGGGCGGAACCACCACGGCCACGTTCCCGTTCACCTGTCCGGCCCCCGCCATCTGGGAGGGCACCAGGTTGGGTGTCAGGTACTCCCCAGTGTTCAGCATATTGCTGGTGGGCGTGCCGAACCCAGGCGGAATCAGGGCGGCGTTCTTGGACACGTCCTCATTCTTCATGGCCCCGCCATCGGCGGTGACCACCGGCTCGAAGGAGGTGGGCTTGCCGTACTCCGGGTCGCCGGGGGCGGCGATGTCATAGGACAGGGCGCTGGCAGGGAGCGCCAGCGCGCACATGGTACACAGGCACAATGCGGCGGAGATCAAATTTTTCAGTTTCTTCATTGGCTGTCCTCCTCAGTTTCATAGCCGCCCTCGCGGCGCTTCTTGATGAACAGGGCCACGCCGATGCCGCCGCCGATGGCGGCGATTACGCCCAGGGGGGCCAGCACGTAGCCCCAGTGGAACTGGATGGGGGCGGTGGGCTCCTGGCCGGGTTCCTGGGTGGGCTCGGGCGTGGGCTCAGGCTCCACGGGAACCAGCGGCGTACCCTCGAAAATGGCCACGTACCGAACTTTGTTCAGCGCAATGCGGCTGACCGTTCCGCTGTACTCGGCGGTGACCACATAGCCCTTCACATAGGAGCTGGTGGCGCTGCCGGTGTAGGTGGCGATGGCGGTGAAGCGGTCGCCCACGGCGTAGCCGTCCTCGTTGGCGGTGTTGTCGGTGCGCCAGTCGATGGAGGCCAGCTCCAGGGTGCGCCCGCTGTCGGTGATCTCCTTGGGGATGTAGGAGGTGTCCTGCCCCGCCAGGTTGGGGTAGCTGCGGGTGGCGGACACCTGCCGGGTAGAGCTGCCGTAGCCCGCCACCTCCACCTGGACGGTGTCCAGCTTCAGCGACAGGGTGCCCGTCAGCCCATCCTCGGTGGTGAATTCCCGCTGGGCGGGCAGGAGGGCCAGCACGGACTCCATGTCCTTGGACTTGCTGTCCAGGGTGACGGTCTCGGTGTGGAACCGCTCCTCACGCTCGGGGGCCTCCTGCTTCAGCAGGTCGGTGAGGGTGTAGTGGAAGCCCTCCTGCTCAAAATCGGAGCGGGAGATGCCCGCGGGATCCTCCTGTGGCCCCAGGTCGTACACCTTGCGGATCTGGGCGCCGTCCTCGCTCCGGGTGACGGACGTAGGGTAACACGGGATGGGCGGTACAGCCGCCAGAACAGTGGGGGCCAGCGAGGCGGTGAGGGCCAGCGCCAGCAGGGTGGGGATGATCTTACGCTTCATTTCAAATTCCTCTTTTCCTTTTTATTTTGATCAACGCGCTCCTTGGAACGCCGGATCAACAGATGAAATTCCCACGGGGACACTTGCAGGGCCTTGTAGTTGCCCCGCCCGTCCATGCCATGGGCCCCGATGTGAACCACCAGGGGGTACTGGAACGTGCTGCTGTTGTAGCGGTTTCTGAACTCGGCGGCGGACAGCCTGCCCGCCCCGGCCACATAGATCCACTGGGCGGCGGTGTCGAAGTCACCGGGTTCGTCCGGCCACAGGTACCTGTCCCGCAGGGCGCGGGGCAGCTTCTCCCGATCCGGGGCGGGGATGATGCAGCGCCGGTACAGGCAGTACCGGATGTGGAGCCGGGAGGCCAGCTCCTGGGCCGCCTCCATCACCTGGGGATCGGATTTCCACAGGGGGTATTCCAAAAACCGCAGCGCCATCACGTCCTCGCCCTCCTGGTCATGGGGGAACAAGGGGAGGCACTGCACCAGGTCGATGACGTCCACGCCCTGCTGGACACCCAGCGCCTTGCGGAAAGAGGCGGGGAGGGCCCGGTACGCCTGGATGGCGTCGGGGAGGCGGCGGAAGTGGGACATATTCATCCGCCCCTCCCACAGGCTGTCTATCACATAGAATTGGAGCATGGCCCTCACCCCATTTCCATGCCGCCCTGGGCGGGGCTGTCCATCTGCCCCTGGGCGGGGTCACGCAGCTCCGCCAGCTTCTCCGCCGCCCAGTCCGGCAGGTACTGTTCGTCCAGCACGCCCATAAAGTCAGTGCGGTTCCACCGGACCTTCTCCCCATCGCCCAGGCAGGTGGCGTACACCGCCCGCCCGCTGGCGGTGGGGGAGCAGCCAAAGCCCATTTCACCAAGCCACAGCTGGTTTTGGGCGGACCAGCACTCGTCCCTCAGCCTGTCCGGGCGCAGAACCAGCACCTTCCCGGTGAAATCCTGATCTGCGCCGCCGCAGTGCCCCGGGCCGAACATCCCCAGCGCCTGGTACTCGGTGTGGGCCTGCTGGAGGAACTGGGCCAGCAGGGCGCTGTCCGCCCGGATCTTGAACTCGCCGTTGGTCTTTTCATACGGAATGTGTGCCGTCCGCGCCCAATGGAGCGCGTCCGGGTCGAACTCCTGGGCGCTGGCGCCGCGCAGGGTGTTGGACAGCACGAACTGCACTCGGGGAAAGCCCCAGCAGTCCAGCGCCGTCCTGGCGCACCCCGGCTCCAGCTGTCCGTTCTGGGTGTGGGAGGCGATCAAGTTCTTGATGTCCCGGGCGCACCTGACGTTGGCCTGGTGGCTCTGTTTCCACTGGGCCAGTTCACCCTCCCGCTTGGCCTCCTCCCGGGAATAGGGGTACAGCGCCTCAGCCATGGTAGATCACCTCGCCGCTGATGAGCAGCTCGTCCAAATGACCCAGGCAGGTTCCGCCCAGGACCAGCGCCTCCAGCAGCGCGGCGGGGACATCGGTGATGTCATGCTCGTACCCGGCGTCGGACACGTGGGCCACGTCCCCGCAGACCTCCACGCGGAGCTTGTGCCCCTGGGGGATGCCCAGCTCCTCCCGCACTTCCCGGGACAGGGCGGCGTCCGGCTCCGGCGCGTCCTCAAAGGGGCAGCCGTCCTGACAGCCGCCGCACTGCCCACAGGCGGCCCGGAGGGCGTGGATCAGCTCACAGCTCACGGCGGTCAGGGAGTTGAGGGCCTGCACCAGCTGGATGGCGGTCATCTCCTGGGGCACCACCGCCAGCAGGTTCTCCCCGGTGTGGATCGTGACCTCGCAGTCCGGGGCGAATCCGCTTTCCCCCGCCATGTCGGCGGGGATGGAGAAGGTGACGTTTTTCTGATGGTTTTTCATGTAGAATCCTCCTATTTTTCAGTGTGGGGTGTTGACAAGCTCAAGACCGCGGGGCAGATCCCCGAACATGGAGAGCTGCCCATTGGCCTCGATGACGGGCAAGGGGTCGAAGTTGGTGATGAGAAGCTCCTCAAACTTCGCCCCATGCTTTTTGGACATCCAATTCTGCCGGGAAAATGCCAGGACGTAACAGTCCCGGTACATATCCCGGATGAGATCGTCGTCATTGTAAGAGACGACAACGTACCCCTCAGACTTCGGAACCAGGTCATGGAGGCGGCGGTGATCCTCCATGGTGAAGGCTGGCCGGTACATCCCCTCCGTCTTGTAATAGGGCGGGTCAAAATAGTGGAGGGCGTTGGGCTTATTGTTGAGGCGGTAGGATTCCTCGAAGTCCCGGTTGGTGATCACCACGTTTTCCAGCCGCTTGGAGGCGGCCAGGATGCCGGGGAGGAAGCGCTTGAGCCGGGCGGGTTTGACGGCGAAGGAATCCATGGTGCCGTTGAAGCACCAGCGGTTGACCTTGTAAAAGGCGGCGGCGCGGCGCACGTTCCACAGTTGGGCCCTGCCCTGGAGGATGGGCGCCAGCTCTTGGTATTGCTCCGGGGTGAACCGTTCCCGGGCCACCCGCAGCTCGTCCGAAGAAAAATCGGGCATGACCTCCTCACCGGACAGATAACGCTTCAGCTCCAAATATTCCGCTTCCGATTGCAGGGGGAGGCGCTTCAGCTCGTCCATCAGCGCCAAGGGCCGGTCCCGGGCGCACAGGTAGAAGTTGGCCACGTCGCCATCAAAGTCGTTGAGCACCTCCATCACACCGGGCCGGGGCGGCGTGCCGAACAGGATGCCCGCGCCGCCGCAGAAATGCTCCGCCCTGCGGTCCACCCAGGGTGGGAACACCAGCCGGACGATATCCCGGATGGCGCCCTTCCCGCCCACCCAGTTCAGCGGGGGCCTGCAAGTGAGGTCAGCCAGAAGCTTCACCTCCAGAACCACCGTCGCTTCCACCGCCATCGTCCATGGGCCCATAGGACTCCATGGCCTTTACCAGCCCGTTGATGGACTTGAGCAGGGTCTGAACCATTTTCTCCAGCCAGCGGATGGTGGCGTGGAGCTCCCCGGCGTTCTGGGCATAAAAATACCCCAGCGGCCCGCCCGCGATGGGCAGGCCCTTGCACCGCATCCGGTGGACCATGTTGGTGAGCTGGTCTTTGCTGAGCCCCAGCTTCCGCTGGAGCTGCGCCCGGGTCTGGATGTTGCCGCGCCCGGTGCAGTTGGCCTTCAGGTAGGCCAGGAGCTGTTCTTCTTTCATGGTGTCCTCCTTTTTCGGGGGACGTTTTCCCAAAAAAGGCATAAAAAAGCAGGGGCCATTATTCCCTCCGGGAAAACGGCCCCTATTTAATAATTATTGCAACTCCATCCCAGGCTCCTCCTGGGGCTGGGCGGGGGTGCTGAATTGGTAGCCGAACTCGTTGGCGTTTCGCCGGATGTAGCCCCAGCCATCCGGGGTGGGGGTGTATCCCTCCTGCTCCAGCAGGTGGGCCCGGTAGCCCGCCAGGTCGATGCCGCTGATACGGATCAAATCCTCGGATATACCGGCGTCCAGCAGCTTGTGCCTGCCGGACTCCTCCAGGTCGGCGCGCTGCATCCAGTCATAGCAGTTGAGGTTTTGGGAAATATCCAGCGCCAGCTTCAGGTCATGGCAGCCCTCCAGCGCCAGGGCGGCGGCGTACCGCTCCATGAAGTGGGGGGAACCCTGGCCCTTCTGATCCAGCACAAGCCCCAGCTCAACACCATCGTAGAGCAGGTCTGCCACAGTATCGCTGTACTGGGCAACCAAGTCCCCTGCTTCGGGCAGGGCGCACTGGGCATCCACTAAGGCGCATTCGTCCCAGCGTTTGACCCGCAGCTCCCGCAGGGCCATCACCTCCTCCACCGTATCCTCCCAGCCGTCCTCAAACGGTCCCGGCAGGCGCAGCCACGCCCCCTCCGGCACAGCGGTGGAGGCCAGCTTCAGCTTGACGCTCCAGCCATTGTCCTCTGGCAGCGGCGAGCCATGCCCGGAGTAAACCGGGGCGGGATCCATGTCCGGGTACTCCACATAATAGCTGCCGATGAACAGGCCGGGGTGGTCATACTCGTACTGACGCCCCACCGCGTCCAGATCAAGGAAGGGGAGGGCATCTTTCGGCATCTGGGTTTTATTGAGCAAATACCGCCTGCCCAGCGCCTCATAGCTGCCCGCGTCCAGGCATACCGTGTATTCATCCAGCGTCTGGAGCTGGTTGATGGCCTGGGCGGCGCTTTCGGGCGGGTCGATCTGGACGGCGGCGGCCAGGACGATCCCCTCCCGCACACTCAGCGTCCCCAGCCGCTTCCTGATCCAGTCCTGTTCCCGCTCCTCGCCGGGGAGCTGGGCCAGGTAGTCAAAATCGTTCAAGTTCACATCTCCATTCCTTGAGAAAATATCTTGTCCTCCAGTTGATCCAGCCATGTCATGTCCGATTCCTCCGCGGTACAGCGGATTTGCTTCAGCTTGCAGCCGAACGCTTCCAAATCACGTTTGACAGCCTGCACGCAGAAATCGGAGAAGCTCTCTGCCTCCGCTTCGTTTTCATCGTGGCAGCCAAATGTGTATTCCAGCTCCGCGTAACGGCCATGGAATTGGAACGTCAAATCCCCACAGACATAACTCCCCAGCGTCCTGTCCCGCTGGAATACGTCCCGGACGTGCCCGGAAAACGCGCGGCGCACATCCGGGAGCGCCAGCAAATTCAATTCGCCCGTTCCATCAAAGTCAAGCAGGAACGTCACTTTGGTGTGAACATCATAATCCAGTCCATCGTCCATCCTGTGACCCCCTTCAAATGGACAGGCTCATTCCGCCCTGGACGGCGTCCTGTTCCATGGCCTGCTCCATAGCGGGTTTAACGTAGCCGTACCCGGTGAGCTTCCCGCCGCCCTGCTCCATCACCGCCTGCCCATAGCGGTACAGGCTCACATTGGGCAGTAGGGCGGACAGCTCCCCCTCCGGCAGCAGCCCCTTCAGATGGGCGCTGGCCACCTCGTCCGGCTCACGGGGTTCCGGGTCGAAGGCGTAGCGGTCCAGTTCGTCCGCCAGTGTTAAGGCCCGGGCTGCGTCGTCACAGCCGGTGGATTCCAGCACGGCCTTGTACTTGGTCAGCTCACCGTCCAGCTCCGCCAGACGGCGGGCCAGCATATCCAGGGTAGACACCATGGCGGTCAGGCCGGTCAGGGTCGGGGCGGCGCAGTCCAGACACTGGGCGGGCTCGTCCACAACAGTCGTGCCTATCGGGCCGGGCAGCTTGATCTGAGCGCCGCTGGCCGTTTCGACCAGGAGCATATAATCCGGCTTTTTCAGCGTCAGATCCAGGGTTTTATACACCTGCTTCAGCTCCTCCCGCCGCTGGACATAGCCGCCCCGGGTGAACACGCCGCCCTCGGCTTCCCGGAATTGTTTGCCGATCCGCTCAAAATCCAGCAGCTCAAAGGCGGCGTCAGGGAGGCTGTCCGTTTCCGGGACGAACCCGTTTTCCGCACAGAACCGGCCCAGCTGGGCGTCGGTGACCACGCCCTCGACCAAGTGGCAGCAGTCCGTGCTGTACGCCAGGTCGATCAGCCGGGGCAGGGGGACAGGCGTAACGCCGGGCCGGGGCTGCTCCATTTGGATCAGGCCCTCCACGATGGCCAGCTCCGCATCACCCAGCTCCGACAGCCGCTGGGTCAGGGCGTTCAGCTCAGGCAGTGTGCCGCCCTGATCCAGATACGGGGAGAGGTGGCCGCAGCTGGGCAAACGGAGGATCTCCCACCCAGGCGCCTCGCCGTCCGCCAGCTCCAGCGTTTCCACCGCGTCCAGCAGGGCATAGGGCGCGGCGGGGAGGGTCAGCTCGGCGCACAACCCCTCCTGTGAGGACAGCTCCACCTCGAAAACCTTACGCAAGGCTCATCCCTCCCATCTGGGGCTGGGACTGGATCTGCTCCGGCCCGAACCGCTCCTGCTCCGTCTGGATGCTCCAACCATCCGAGTTCCAGAGGTGGACGTACAGCTCCGCACCACGGCTGATGCTGATCTCCCGCTGTTCAAAGCCTTCGCCCCAGCCGTCCGCTGCCTGCCCGGTAACATAGTCTTTCAGTGTGTCCAGCTCCCCAGCGGTGAGTTCACCCCGTATCTGGCATTCCGCCACGCCCCAGAGTCTGCCCTCCCGTTCCTCCACCCCGAACACTACCGAGCGCACTTTGTTGTCCACGGCGTCGGTTTCGTGGTACCAATGCATGATACCCCGCTCCGCTTCCTCGGGCATCCGGTTGCGGACGAGCGCCGCCATGATCTGATCCTCGTACCCCAGCAGCGAGCGTCCGTACAGCAGCACACTTTCCTCCTCCATACCGCCGTATCCGTCCGGCTCAAACAGCTCGGCGGTGAGGGGCATATAGAGCTTGAGGGTCTGGAGGGGCGGCGGGGACACGGTGAAGGAGTCCTGCCCGATGACCAACCCCAGGCCGCGACCATCGTCCCAGGCCACGTGGAAGGTGCCCATGTCGTCAATGGTCTGAAGCGTGCCTGTGGAGCCGGGTTTGATGGGGCACGGGTCATCCGAGCCCATCTCCCGGAGCTTGATCCGGCTGCCCTCGGGGTACTGCTCCCGCAGAAAGTCCAGCCATTCTATTTGGATGCTCATGGCTTTATCACTTCTTTCTTCTGAATTTTGCGCCGGATTCCCTCCGGCTGGATACAAAAATGCCCCGCTTCATCGGACGAAGCGGGGCACAGCGGCGTTTGCGCCGGAACAGATTCACTTGGTATTTTTGACCCTTCCTGCCCATAGGCTCACCCCCCTTCGCGGTATTTGACAGCAACAGTACCACAACTTTCCGCCAGAAGCTATCCGGCAGAACCAACAGATTTTCTGCGCTCCATGATCCGGGCCATATCGGTACGCAGGCACGTTTCCGCGTCCATGCGCCAGCAGACGAAGCCATGGCCGGGATAGGGGCAGCCCACGCACCGCTCGAAGGGGCCGGTAAGGACGGGGGGAGGCTCCCGGGGGACGGTGGTCAGGCACCCAGGCTCATAGAACTGAATCATCCGGTTCTTCTTATACCTCACCCTCACGGCGACAACCCCATTTCCGGCCCACTGTCAGCCTGTTGCTCCGCTGCCTCCAGCTCCCGCTGGTTGGACTGGCTGACACGCTCGTCCAGATCGTCCACGCTGTTCTCCATTTGCTCCGCCGTCCGCTCCAGAATTTCCCGCCGCTCCTTTGTCATGGGGTATCCGCTCTCCAGCGTTTCACAGGCGCAGCGGTACAGCTCCACAAGCTGTTCATCGGTGAATTGACGGCTCTCCTGCACCAGCCCCGCCCGGCAGGCGAAGTCCAGCTTGGCGGCCTCATAGTAGTGCCCGCCATCGAAATAATCGCCGTTCGCCACGGCGGTACGATCCGGGCTGCGCCGCCAGGTGGCGAACTTATACCCCCAGTCGCCCTCCAGCTCCTGGCCCGCCAGCACCACGCCGTTGAAGTCCGCCAGCAGCCGGAAGCCCTCATGGAGCCCCT
>OFFX01001154.1_pt1 | contig 19620 bp, 13 predicted proteins | sample 1521511 | NCBI WGS metagenome assembly OFFX01 (sample SAMEA3504125, study PRJEB24116) | mouse gut metagenome | biome: mouse gut; feature: mouse-associated habitat; material: faeces | place: Denmark | collected 2011
CGCTCCCGGATGACCCGCTCCATGCGGGAAAAGCCGATGCGGAACTGGTTCTGGATCAGCTCGCCCACGGAGCGGATGCGACGGTTGCCGAAGTGGTCGATGTCGTCGGTGGCGAAGCCCTCGTCGCCGTTGTGCAGGCCGATGATGTAGCGCATCGTGCGGATGATGTCCTCATCGGTCAGCACGGAGGAGTCGTTCTCCTCGGGGGCAAATCCGAGCTTCTTGTCCATCTTGTAGCGGCCGACCTTGGCCAGGTCATAGCGCTGCGGGTTGAAGAACAGGCCCTCCAAGAGCGTGCGGGCGCTGTCGATGGTGGGCGGCTCGCCGGGACGGAAGCGCTTGTACAGCTCGATGAGCGACTCTTCCTTGGTGGTAGCGGGGTCGCGATCCAGAGTGCGCAGCACCATCTCGGAGCTTCCGAGCAGCTCGATGATCTCCTCGCGGGTCTCGGCCAGGCCGAGGGCGCGCACGAGCAGAGTGGCCGGCTGCTTGCGCTTACGGTCGATGCGCACACTCAGCAGATCGCGCTTGTCAGTCTCGAACTCGAGCCACGCACCACGGGAAGGAATGACCTTCGCGTTGTAGATGGTCTTGTCGGAGGTCTTGTCGCGCTCGGCGGCGAAGTACACGCCCGGGCTGCGCACGAGCTGAGACACCACAACGCGCTCGGTGCCGTTGATGATGAAGGTGCCGCGCGGGGTCATGAGCGGGAAGTCGCCCATGAACACTTCCTGCTCTTTGATCTCGCCGGTCTCGCGGTTGATGAAGCGAATCTCCACGAAGAGCGGAGCCTGGTAGGAGACGTCCTTCTCCTTGCATTCATCCACCGTGTACTTAGGCTCGCCGAACTCATGCTTGCCGAACTCGACACACATGTCGCCCGTATTGTTCTCAATGGGGCACACGTCGGCGAAGGCCTGAGCCAAGCCCTCATTCTTGAACCACTCGAAACTTTCCGTCTGGATAGCGATCAGGTTCGGGACGTCCATAACGTCCGGAATCTTCGCAAAGCTTCGGCGATCCCTGTAAAGGCTGGTGGGAGCGGATTTTTTTCCTTGAGCCACGAGGCTGTTCCTCCTTCACGTCCATCGCAAATCTGCAAAAAGTTGCAATCCGCTAAACTACTACTGCGCGAAGTCCGAGTCAAGAAAAATTTTTAGCAGCCATGGAAATTTTCTGGAAAATGGGCCTGGAGCAGGGCTTTGTTCAAACAAAAAGCGGACCGAGAAATCCCCTCCCGATCCGCTTGATATTCGACAGCCAACGTTGCCGCTCGCGCAAATGAGCTACGAGCATAGGCTTATCGCTTCTTCAAAGACAAGCACTCGATGTAGAGTTGTTTGTTGTATCCGCTCCACGATGCATCGATTTTCCCACTAACTACCACGTTTTGGCCCTCTTCAACGCTTTCATCGATATCATTGTCCCAGGAACGATCTCCTATTCGAACGACTGATCCGTCAACGCTTTCTTCCTCTGAAATACCCAGATCGTCTATGCCGTCATAATCTCCGCTTACCACGTCAATGATGTGGCTAGTGCCGCCATCATAGGTAATGTGGCTTAACACATACGCTTCAAATTCCACGTATCGTCCATCGTACTCCTCCGCAAAGGACATATAATCCGCATCCTTATCTGATAGGATATCGGCGAAATCTGAGCAGTTATCAGTAGTCAATACAGGGCATTCATTGTAATAAATTGTTATTGTTGCGTCTCGGGAAAAGCTCTCTCCGGCTTTCCATTGTCCAGAGCCGAATAGGCCACCATTGATAGATAATTCTTGGATCAACATCCCATAGTTTTCATCATCTGGCCCACAGGGAACGGTGCTGATAGATCTGTAAACCCCAGTCCTTCAAAATAGTCACATAGGGCCTTGACCGTCCATTCGGAACCAACGTAGCTTGAAGCGTCTTCGGGCATCATAATTTCGCCTGAAGACTCCTCATCTGCCTCTGAACCTCCTGCTCCGATATTCTCCGCGCTCTCCTTCTCCTCCATTGCTCCCCTCAAGCTTTCTGACCCAGACTCGCAACCAGGCAAGCAGAATAGCCCGCAGGACAATAAGAGTGCCGGGGCGATTTCGATGCAACGTCGTTTCACGATGACCAGCCTTTCGCTCTCGAGTTCGCTCCTATTCGCATCCATAAATACCTTTGCATCATTCTAGCGAATAACTGCAGCTGCGTCTTTATCCCAAGCCGAAAGCACGACCCATCCTCTCGCCACAACATAACACCTCTTGGAGAGGCCCTTTGGGACGAAGCTCCGCCTCTATAGCTCTAGCAAAATAATACTCATTAGCACTGCACGAGCGAAACATTGGAAATGGCCCAACGGAACCGCTGCACAAGGTCGGAGGTGGCGAGATGTCGGCACCCGCGAACATTGCCGTAAGAAAGACGAGTGACCCCTCTATGAAGATGTGCAGACCGTCTGCAGAGCGTCGAAATCCGCCCGATTGCACAGCCCTGTTAGTTCCAAGCGGCGCGAGAGGTCTCTCGGTCCTCCAACGTGAAAGCATAGGAGCCGCTACCGCGCATCATGGGCCGCAGATCCTTCGTGTGGATGATCACCTCGGCGCAGGGCGCGCATCTCGATGACCGTCTCGTCGGCGGCAAGACCGGCGTCGGTGCCCCGCAATGCGGCCGCGGCAGATGAAGATGCCGCCTTCTGCAAACCATTCACTGCAAAGCGCCACCACGCCCATGACATCGCCTAAGTTTGACTACGCGGTCACCGCTCTGGCTCAATAGCAGCAGAAGGCTTGCCAGCACGCCGATCAGATGCTATAAAGTAACTGGCTTTCGCAAAGAGGGCTACCAAGTGCCGGGGACGTTTTCCCCGGCTTTTTGCTATCTCAAGGAGGCCCCATGCCCCTCGAACTCAGCCTTTTCTGCGACGAATCGGGCAGCGACGCACTGGACAGCCGCTACTACCTGCTGACACTCGTCATTCACGATCAAAGCGATTCGATCGTAAATTCCATCACCCGCTATGAGCGCGCTCTAGTCGACAAAGGTCTTCCCGATCTTGCGTTTCACGCCTCGCCGCTCCTCTACGGCAAAGACGAGTACAAGAGTCTCACACCGGAAACCCGCAAGAAGATGCTGTCCTCGTTTCGTGTGTTTTTCAGGCATCTACCAATCAAATACTGGGTATTTTCGGTAAAAACCCGGGAGCACCGATCGCCTGAAGACATCGAACGCGCCATGCGCCGCGCACTCATTGACCTGCTGTTTGACAACCTCGCGTACTTTCAGCAGTTCGACACTATCAAGATTTACTACGACAACGGGCAGCGATCCATCGCCGACGCGCTCCATAAGGCCATTGACTACGCCTTGTCAAAGAACGCCATCGCTTATAAGTCCACAAACCCGACCGATTATCGCCTTGCTCAAGTGGCTGACTATATCTGTACCATAGAATTTACCGCGCTCAAATACGCTGTCAATGAAGCGACGCCCACTGACGAAAAATTCTTCGGGAGTTGGTCGATGTTCAAAAAGGGAATTCTGAAAGAAGTCCGTCACAAAAGAATGTAGGAGACGTGTTTCAGAGCAGGGGTCGGAGCGCGACAAGGCACCCGACCCCTGTTGCGAACAAGTTAGTTCCCCGCGGCCCGTGCCGCCTCGTAGGCTTCCACGAGTTTCCGGGTCACGTCGGCCGGTGCGGCCTCGTAGCCTTCCAGCACCAGGCTGTAGGAGCCCGATCCGCGGGTCATGGACCGCAGGTCCTTGGTGTAGTTGATCACCTCGGCGTAGGGAGCGCGCATCTTGATGATGGTCTCGCCAGCCACGAAACCGGCGTCGGTGCCGACGATGCGGCCGCGACGGGTGGAGATGTCGCCCATGATGGTGCCGGCGTACTCCTCCCCCACGGTCACTTCCATGGTGGCCCAGGGCTCCAGGATGATGGGGCCGGCCTGCTCGCAGCAGGCGCGGAAGCCGATGCGGGCGGCCGTCTTGAAGGCCATCTCGTTGGAGTCGACGGAATGGTACGACCCGTCGAACACGGTGCACTTAATATCCACCATGGGGTATCCCGCGAGGAAGCCCTCCTCCATGGCCTCGCGCACGCCCTTGTCCACGGCGGGGATGAGGCCGTTCGGGATGGCGCCGCCCTTGATCTCGTCCACGAACTCGTAACCCTCGCCGGGAATGGGAGCCAGGCGCAGCCAGCAGTCGCCGAACTGGCCGGCGCCGCCGGTCTGCTTCTTGTGACGGCCCTGGGCCTCGGCGCCCTTAGTGATGGTCTCGCGATAGGGAATGCGCACGGGCACGAGACGCGCCTCAACCCCGGACTGGTCGCGCAGGCGGGCAAGCAGCATGTCCACCTGGGCCTCGCCCATGGCGTGAATGATGGTCTGGTGCGTGTCCTCATCGCGGGTGATGCGGATGGTGGGATCGGCCTCGGCGGCACGGGCGAGGAAGGTGCCGAGCTTGTCCTCCTCCTTCTTCGACACCGCCTCGATGGCCACCGGGTACAGCGGCTCGGGCAGGGGCAGCGGCTCGATGGCGATGGTGCCCTCGCAGGACAGGGTATCGCCCGCGCGCACGTCATTCAGCTTCGGCACCACCACGATGTCGCCGGCCTTCGCGCTCTTCACGTCCATGGCCTCTTTGCCCATCATCACTTGGATCTTGCCCAGGCGCTCCTTCTTGCCCGTGCGCCCGCACACGAGCTCCAGACCGGGCTCCAGGTAGCCGGAGATGACCTTCAGGAAGGTGAGGCGCCCCACAAACGGGTCGGAGACGGTCTTGAAGGCGAAGGCGCAGGGAGGCTTCGTCTCGTCGATGCGCACGGTGACGTCGTCGGCCATCTGGAAGCGGCCGTGGCTGCGCGGATGCGGGAAGTAGGTGCAGATGTCCTCCATGAGCCCCTGCACACCCTGCATGATGATGGTGCTTCCCACGAACACGGGAATGACAAGCTCCTGGGCGATGGCTTTGTCGAGCAGGCTCTCCAGCTCCTCTTGGGTGAGCTGCTCGGTGCCATCGAGGTACTTCATCATGAGCTCATCGTCGGCCTCGGCCACCAGATCGCACAGCTTGTCGCGGGCGATGCGGGCCTCTTCCTGGTACTTCGCCGGCAGGCTGTCCACGTCTTCCACGCGCTCGGCGGTGCCGCCCGGCTCGAAGTAGCGAGCCTTCATGCGGATGATGTCGATGGCACGCAGGCCCGTGGTCGCGCCCACAAGGATGATGGCGCGGTTCCGTTTCCCTGTTTCTGTCTCCGTGTCGATTACGCCGAGGATCCGCTCCAGCTCCTCATCGGTCACGTAACTCTGGATGGGCATCCCCCTGTATACCTTGTATGAAAAAAGTTCTACGCAGTCCGGGGCCGGTATCCCGGAATCCTTAAGGAAGATATGGAAATGCTTCAGGTAGAGCAGGACATTGTGCAGGCCTGATGTCTTTATGCTGGCTGCGGTCTTTAAGATGAATTCCCGGACTTCATCATGCGTCACATCTGAAAGCGAGGCATGGCCGCGCTTCTCCATGTACTGGAGATATTTCCGCACGGTCCATCCGGCATCATATCTCGATTTGTCCCCGCATGACCTCGAACAGAGGAACTGGTCAACGATCCGCTCATTCCCCTCCGACAGCATAAAAGAAGTCCCCCTTTTTTGCGATGTGTACCGGAATTGTCCACTCAGGAAGAATTCATTCATCCTGCGGCCGACATACCGTGTTTTCTTGAAGGACTGGTAGGTGACCTCTCCGCGCTCATACCTTTCCTTGTTCAGGCTGATATACTCATCCGTGATCTCTGGGCTGTATGCTGCCTGTCCGGTCTGCCCATAGTATTTCCGGAACTGCCCCATGGCAGGCTGATAATACCTCCAGATCGTAGTCTCACTGTAACCGATTCGCCTCATCTCATCCAATATCTGCGCAATCAGCTGGTTGATGGTTACTGTGTTTTGTTCCATGGCAAAACGCCTCCTTTGATAATAGTCAGACATTATCCTGTCTGCCCTGTCTATTATCATGGATACGTTGTTTTTGTGCGAGAAGTATTATACCGAATTTGAGCATCTGTCCGATGAGGCGTCAGCAAGATTGCCGGATCTTGGAGAAAATGTTATACCGAATTATCTTAAAAAATCGTTGAAATACCGTGGCTGCTCCGTAAGCCTCGGTATAATAGAAGTTTCGGTACAACCCATGTTATCGGAAATTTCTGATTTTAGCGGTAACCAGAAATCCATTTTTATCGGAAATAATTTATGAAAGCATTGAAAACACTGGACAACGGCAGAAAAAGTTTCTGATAAAAATATAGATTTACCTACATCTTGGACCGGAACAGCATACTCCGCTCACATGAAAATTTCCGATAAAAATGAACTGCAAATTGCTTATATGGAAACCTGCAGCAAGTATTCCATGCTATGATAAACTGATTTCCTGTGCAGAAAATGGCATGAATCTATGACAATGCGCCAAAGTAACCAATCCTCCTTTAGAATTTTTGAGTTTTCGTAAAAATCAAAAAAATAAGGATGTTGATGGCCTGACCGTTGAAGTAATAGGGCATCTTTTTGATGCGGAATAATACTTACCAGGGATAAAAAAAGCGAAGGGGCGTGAAATTCCCTTCGCTTTTATCTATAATGATAATTATTATTGAACTCGGAATCCATCTGTGGCCTTGTCGAAAGCATATTCGAGACAACTTTCGTGTGAGAGGAAGTGCTTGGCCTCAAAGCCATCCACTTTGGTGAACGATAGTATCTTCTCTCTCCAATTTATCCAAAGTATTTCGGCGCTTTGGAGAGGTGCTCTCTGTTCCATGCTCATGCCCCCTTGTGGTTTCAGCCTTTTAATGTGTCTGTCCAATAATCGCACACATATTGTAGCGCAAAGCAAAACCCTATTGGCATGGACAAAAAAGGAGAAAACATGAACAGAATCTCCCGGTTGCTCCGAAGCCCTTGACTGTAAAAAAAGGAACTGGCATCATGGATTTGGTTCCAGAGCAAAGGAGAAATTATCCCTTCACACAGCAGAAAGAAAACACAGTTGTGTGGTCATACACGCCATCAGGCTTCAGAATCACAGACGGGAAAGCCGGTTGATTGACCGCATCCGGGAAGAACTGTGTTTCCAGACAAAAAGCATAGCGCGGACCATAAACAGCGCCCTTCTTGCCCGTCAGTCCCTCGTCCAGAAAGTTGGCTGCGTAGAAATGCAGACCCGGCAAGGTAGTCTCCACATCCATCGAGATTCCCGAAGTGGGAGAATATGCCTGCGCCGCTTTTCGCAGCGTGCCCATTTCCCCATCAATTACATAGTTGTGGTCATAACCATTTGCTTGGATCAACTGATGGAAAGGCTCATTGATACGTGCGCCAATGGGCGTGGCCTTCCGGAAATCCATCGGAGTCCCAGCTACCGGCGCGATTTCGCCTGTGGGGATGTTGGTCGCGTCGGATGGCGTATAGTTCTCCGCGTAGATGCGAAGGCATTGATCTGTTACAGGGCCGGAGTCGTGCCCGTTCAGATTAAAGTAAGCGTGTCCCGTAAGATTGCAGGGGGTATCCCGGTCGGTGATGGCCTGATACCTCATAGAGAGGGTGTTGCCCTCCAGCGCATAGATTACCCGAACCCGCATAGTACCGGGATAGCATTCTTCGCCATCGGGGCTGGTCAACGCCAGGGTCACAAGAGTAGAGGTGTGCTCTACAACAGACCAGACTTTGTGAGAAAAACCAACATTGCCCCCATGAAGATGGTTGGGCGGGTCGTTGACCGCCAGAGCATAAGTCTGACCGTTCATCGTAAACCTTCCGCCCGCAATACGGTTGGCCACACGGCCTACGACAGCACCAAGATAGCCCGGGTGGCTCTCATACTCTTCCAGAGTATCATAACCCAGAACAACATCACGCTTGATGCCAGAACGATCCGGTACGCGGAGAGAACGAAGTGCGGCACCAAAGGTAATTATATCACAGGAGAGAATGCCGTTATCCAAAGTCAGGGTCTCCACGGCAAGATCGTCCTTGGTATAGCCAAAGAGTTGACGAGAGGAATTTAACATAAATAAAACCCTCCATAATAAAAAACTCAGCAATGAATAGAAATGAGAAAGCGGGGAAATACCATGCAAAACTATGTGTTTGGTGCAGACATCGGTGGAACAAGTGTAAAGCTCGGTCTGTTTTATGCCGACGGCAAACTTCTGGAAAAGTGGGAAATTCCAACCCGTACCGCAAACGGCGGCGTCCATGTTCTGCCTGACGTGGCACAGGCCATTGCAGAGAGCATGGGGCGGAATGGGATTTCAGCATCTCAGATTGTGGGCATCGGTATCGGTGTCCCCGGTCCTGTGGACGACAGCTTCACAGTCAATAAGTGCGTCAATCTTGGCTGGGGTGTCTTTAACATCAAGGGGCGCATGAACGAGCTGCTTCCGGACATCCCCAATATTGCTGCGGGAAACGATGCCAATGTAGCGGCGCTGGGTGAGCTATGGCAGGGCGGAGGCCGAGGCAGCCGGAGGGCGGTCATGATCACCCTGGGCACCGGGGTTGGCGGAGGTGTGGTGTTGGACGGCAAAATCGTCGCAGGCAAAAACGGGGGTGCCGGTGAGATCGGTCACATGACGGTGGAGCCTGGAGAAATAGTGCCCTGCAGCTGCGGGAAATGCGGCTGTCTGGAGCAGTACACCTCTGCAAGAGGGATCGTTCGCATGGCCAAGGTCATGCTTTCCCAATGTGACACTCCCTCCAAACTGCGGGGAATTGAGGATTTTACATCCAAACACATCTGCGAACTGGCTGTGGCAGGAGATCATATGGCACTGAAAATCATCGACCGGTTCGGCGATTATTTGGGCCGTGCCATGAGCTACATTTCCTGCACAGTAGATCCGGATGTATTCATTATCGGTGGGGGCATGAGCAAGGCCGGAAATATCGTGACCGACGCGGTACTGAAATATTACCGAAAGTACGCCTTCCATGTATCGAAAGAAACCGGAGCAGCAATTGCCACGCTGGGTAATGACGCGGGAATCTATGGATGTGCAAAGATGGTTCTTGAATAAGAAATCAAATGGGAAAGGCTGTCGTTATGGCAGTCTTTTCTTTTTCCTATCTGATCATGGAGATGTATGGATGCCACGATCCGGACTGTTCTTTTTCTGGAAAAGCCTTCTGTACTCCGAGGGCGACACGCCCTTGTGCTTTTTGAAGAGGCGGCTGAAATACAGCGCGTTGTCGTAACCAATGATTGCGGATATTTCTGCCACATTGTAGTCAGTTGTTTCTAAGAGACTGACGGCATTGTTCATACGGATAGTTAGGAGATATTGTGCGGGAGGCTGGCCGATAAACTTCTTAAAGTTTCGCAAGAACCAACTTACGCTCATGCTACGAGATTTCGCATAGTCCTTGATCTGAATATCTTCATTATAGTGTTCTTGGAAATACTGTTGGGCGTACTCCATTTCCTTTTGTAGGTAAGTGCTGATGGTAGGGTTGCTCTCTTGGCGTGTGCGCTGGATCAGCAGAAAAATCTGCCGCAGATACATTTCCAGTAATTCCTGATATCCAGTACGGCAGGTTTGCAGCTCCCGGATCATTTCTTTGAACAGGTGCTGATAAGCAGAGGGAACCCCGGAGAAGAAAACATTTTTATCTGTAGGAATATCAAAATGCTTCAAAATTGCCTTTACATCTTTTCCCGTGAAGTGTACCCAATAGACCTCGGGTTGTTCTTCTCCGTAATACTCATAATGCTGTTCCTGGCGCGGTTGATAAAGGACCATGTAGCCGGCAGGTACGATTTCCTCCTGCCCGTTGAAAAAGAAGTGGGTCTTTCCGGAGGCCACATACAACAATTGATAGTCTAAACGGCCCCTGGGATGCCAGGTCGGGAGTTTTTGCTTTGTTCTCAGCCGGTAGGTACCGCAGCTGCCCACCAACAGCGGTTTGGACTTGTCCTTGATCGGTACGCGGGTGTTGTACAGATAACCTGAGTTGACATACATGCGGATCCCTCCCGGCTTTTTTCGGTCACAACATTTTTGTGCTGATGTGCTGTTTTGTTAATTGTATCATTTTGTGCATGTTTTGTCCAATGCAGTTTATAGAAAAAGGAGAAAATTTCCGGGATAATACACACAGAATTCATTGCGAGGAGGAAGCCCCACATGATCGTCCCTGCCTATTTTGAAGACCTGCTGATCCAGTCTGAAAACGCTCTGCCCAACCGAGCCTACTTCATCCCCGCGTCCAACCGTCTGGACGACACTGCGGAGCATCGGGAACGCTCCGATCGCTTCCAGCTGCTAAACGGCGACTGGAAGTTCCGCTACTACCCCAGTATCCATGACCTGACTGAGCTGTTCTATGAGGAAGGTTTCGATCCCTCCGCCTACGACACCATCCCCGTTCCCAGCGTCTGGCAGAATCATGGCTACGATCAGCACCAGTACACCAATATTCATTACCCCTTCCCGGCAGATCCTCCCTTCGTTCCCCAGGATAATCCCTGCGGCGCTTACCTGACTTCCTTTACCTATGCTAAGGACGAAAAGGCACCCAAGGCTTACCTGAACTTTGAGGGTGTGGATTCCTGCCTGTATGTCTGGCTCAACGGCGAGTATGTGGGTTACAACCAGATCTCCCACTCCACCAGCGAGTTTGATGTGACTGATAAGATCCGTGAGGGCGAAAATACTCTGGCCGTTCTGGTGCTGAAGTGGTGCGATGGCAGCTACTTGGAGGATCAGGATAAGTTCCGCACCAGCGGCATCTTCCGGGATGTATACATCATCAAGCGTCCTGAGAACCATGTGCGGGACTACTTCGTGACCACCCAGCAGGAAGAGGATAAAGCTACTGTCCGCGTTCGCTTCGCCTTCGCCGGTGAGAGTGTTCCCACTGTCATTAGGCTGCTGGACGCTGAGGATCGTCTGATCGACGCCGCCGAAGTGACCACGAAGGAGCATATCGGCAACTATACCCATCAAGCTATCCTGAACATTCCCCAGCCCACCCTGTGGAATCCCGAGAAGCCCTATCTCTACACCATGCTCGTCGAGTGCGAGAACGAGATCATCACCGACCGAGTGGGCATCCGGGAGATCAAAGTAGATGGGATGCAGGTATTCCTGAATGGAACTCCCATCAAGTTCCGCGGTGTAAACCGCCACGATTCCGACCCCGTGACCGGCCCCGTCATCAGCGTGGAGCACATGAAGCGCGACCTGCGGATGATCAAGGAGCACAACTTCAACGCCATTCGCACCAGCCATTACCCCAACGCCCCCATGTTCTATCAGCTGTGCGACCAGTACGGTTTCCTGGTCATTGACGAGGCCGACCACGAGAGCCACGGTGCCGCCGAACTGTACTGCGGAGAGAACGACGTCTGGGAGAACCACACCGAGCACTGGAACGAGCCCTTCGCCGACAACCCCAAGTTCCTGGAGGCTACTATGGAGCGCACCCAGCGCTGTGTCCAGCGGGACAAGAACCGCCCCTGCGTCATCTGCTGGTCCATGGGTAACGAGAGCGCCTACGGCTGTTGCTTCGAGGCTGCGCTGGCCTGGACCAAGAACTTTGACCCCGCCCGTCTGACCCACTATGAAAGCGCTCAGTATCGCAGCCGCAAGCGCAAGTACGATTTCTCCAACATTGACCTCTACAGCAATATGTACCCTGCGCTGGAGACCCTGCAGGAGTATGTGGACGATCCTGAGTCCGACAAGCCCTATCTGATGTGTGAATACTCTCATGCCATGGGCAACGGCCCCGGTGATCTGGAGGACTACTGGCAGTTCATTCAGGCCAATGAGTGCATGTGTGGCGCCTTTATCTGGGAGTGGTGCGATCACGCCATTTACAAGGGCAAGGCTCCTAACGGCAAAGATATGTACTGGTATGGCGGCGACCACGGCGAGTACCCCCACGATGGCAATTTCTGCATGGATGGTCTGGTTTATCCCGACCGTCGTCCTCACACCGGTTTGATGGAATACAAAAACGTACACCGCCCTGTTCGTGTTGTTGATTATGATCAGGCAACCGGCCAGCTGACCCTGCACAACTACATGGACTTTGTCTCCCTGCAGGACTACATCACCGCCTCTTATCAAGTCACTTGTGATGGTGCGCTTGTTCAGGAAGGCCAGCTGGATAAAATCCCCGCCATCGCTCCCCACATGAGCGGTACCGTGACCCTGAACGTCCAGGTTCCCGCCAAGGGCCGCTGTTTCCTGAAGATCAGCTACTTCGCCAAAAACAACTCCGAACTGATCTCCGAGGGCTTTGATTTGGGCTTCGATGAGATTACTCTGGAGAATCAGGATGACCGCAATCAGATTGCTCTGGCATACTGGCAGAGAAAGGCCATCCTGGAGGACAGTATTTCTGTTACAGAGGACTACCGGTATCTGACTCTCACAGCTGCAAACTTCACATATCGTTACGATAAGTTTACCGGTATGTTTGCCCGGATGACTTATCAGGGCATGGAGCTTCTGGACCGTCCCATGGATCTGAACGTGTGGCGCGCTCCCACCGATAACGACCGCAAGCTGAAGGCTGACTGGTTTGCTGCCCACTACGATAAGGCCATCACCCGGGCGTATAACACCCACTTCGTGGCCATGGACAGCGAGGTTCGTATCCACAGTGACCTGTCTATTGGTGCCATCGCTGTGCAGCGGTTCATGACCGTAGAAATCGACTGGACCGTGACGGTTGCAGGCGGCGTCTGTGCCAACATTCTCACCAAGCGCAACATAGAATTCCCCGAGCTGCCTCGCTTCGGTCTGCGCCTGTTCGTTCCTGAAAACATGGAGCAGGTTGCTTATTTCGGTCTGGGTCCCATGGAAAACTACATTGACAAGCGAAATGCTGCCAGCCACGGCTTGTACCGCGATACCGTGGACGGGCTTCAGGAGGACTACATCCGTCCCCAGGAGAATGGCGCTCACGGTAGTTGTGACTATGTGCTTCTGGAAAGCGACAAACTGCGTTTGATCGCAGTTGGCCCCGAACCCTTCAGCTTCAATGCATCCCATTACACGCAGGAAGAACTGACCGAGAAGGCCCACAACTACGAACTGAACAAATGCGGCAGCACCGTATTGTGTCTGGACTACCGGCAGAACGGTATTGGCTCTGCGAGCTGTGGCCCCGCTTTACAGAAGAAATACAAGCTGATCGACGAAACCATCGACTTCGCCATCCGCGTCATCCCCGAACTGAAATAACTGAATAAAGAGAATAGGAGATGCTATCATGGCTGAAAAGAGATATTTGAAATGGTACAACAAGGTGGGTTACGGCTCTGGCGATATCGCCGGCAACGTGGTCTATGCGTTCCTGACCTTCTTCGTTATGATCTACCTGTCCGATACCATCGGCTTGAACACCGGCATTGTTGGCACCCTGATGGCAGTATCCAAGATCTTCGACGGCGTTTCTGACGTCATCTTTGGCTCCCTCATCGACAAGACCAAGACCAAGATGGGTAAAGCCCGTCCCTGGATGCTGTGGCCCTATCTGGGTTGTGGTGTCTGCCTGTTCGCGATTTTCTCTATTCCCACTTCCTGGGGCCAGACCGCTCAGTACGCTTTCTTCTTCATCTTCTACGTGATGCTGAACGCAGGCTTCTACACCGCAAATAACATCGCTTATTCCGCTTTGACCGCTCTGATCACTAAGAATGAAAACGAGCGTGTTCAGCTTGGTTCTCTGCGCTTCGTCTTTGCATTCACCACCAGCACCATCATCCAGGCTGTTACTTTTGGCCTTGTTGAGCACTTCGGCAACGATGCCGCCGCATGGAGAATTGTTGCACTGATCTATGTCATCATCGGCATTATCTCCAACACCGTCTCCGTCCTGTCCATGAAGGAATTGCCCGAAGACGAGATTGAAGCCAAGAAAGCAGTTGACGCTCCGGAAGAAAAGTACACCCTGCGCGAAGCTGTCGGTCTGTTGGTCAAGAATAAGTTCTACCTGCTGATTCTGGGTGTCTATCTGCTGACTCAGCTCTACACCGCTTTCACCGGCGTCGGCACCTACTACATGACTTATGTGTTAGGCAACAAGGAGCTGATGGGTTATTTCGCAAGCGCGCTCAACATCCCCATGATTATCGGTCTGTTGTTGGTGCCCACCATCGTTGCAAAACTGGGCGGTATGTATAAGATCAACTATTCCGGCTATGCTCTGGCCACCATCGCAAGAATCCTGGTGATCGTGGCTGCTTACATGGGCAGCGTTCCCATGATGTTAGCTTTCACCGCCATCGCTTCTCTTGGTATGTGCCCCCTGCAGGGCGACCTGAACGCTGTGATCGCTTCTGCTTCCGACTACACCTATCTAACCACTGGTAAGCGTATCGACGGAACCATGTACTCCTGCACCTCTCTTGGCGTCAAGATTGGCGGCGGACTGGGCACCGCCATCTCCGGTTGGTTGCTGGCAGCTGCCGGATTCATCAAGGGCGGCGTGGCCACTCAGCCTGACTCTGTTCTGACTATGCTGAATGTGATGTATCTGTGGTTGCCCGCTATCTTCTGCGGCTTGGTTACTTTCCTGCTGACCAAGCTGAATGTGGAGAAGGCCAACGCTAAGCTGCTGGAGCCTAAGAACTGAGTAAGTTATCCAAAAAGTAAGGGACCTCATATGACAAAAAAACATTTTCTGATCTCCGCTCCCGGCCGTACAGAGATTAGCGGTAATCATACCGATCACCAGCGTGGCTGTGTGCTGGCCGCCGCAGTAAATCTGGAAACGGTGGCAGATGTAATGCTGAATGGCAGCAACAACATCCGCGTTCGCTCTGAGGGATTTCCTGAGGTTGTGGTCGAACTGGATGATTTGAATATCCGCGAAGAGGAAAAAAACACCTCCGCGGCCCTGGTTCGTGGCGTCGCAGCTGCCTTTGAGCAGCTGGGAGCCCGGATCAAGGGATTCGATGCCGAGACCCACTCAACCGTTCTTCCGGGCAGCGGACTGAGCTCTTCTGCCGCTTTTGAGGTGCTGATGGGCACCATCTGCAACGAGTTGTTCTTTGATCGGAAGCTCAGCCCGGTGGAAATCGCTCAGATCGGCCAGTATGCCGAAAATGTGTACTTCGGCAAGCCAAGCGGCCTGATGGATCAAGCGGCTTCCTCCGTGGGCGGCATGGTCTATATCGACTTCGCTGATCCGGATCATCCCCAGGTTGAGCGCATCGAGTTTGATTTTGAAAAGGCTGGCCATGCCCTGTGCATCATTGACAGCGGTGCTGACCACGCCGATCTCACTGATGAGTACGCGGCCATTCCCCGTGAGCTGAAAGAGATTTGCAATTTCTTTGGAAAGGATGTTCTGCGAGAAGTCCGCGAAAAAGAATTTATGGAGGCTCTGCCAAATCTGCGAGGGAAGGTTTCTGACCGTGCCATCCTGCGGGCCATCCATTTCTACCAGGAAAACAAGCGTGTCATGGAGCAGAAAAAAGCGCTGCTTGAAAACGACTTCGATGGTTTCCTTGGTCTGGTTACTAAATCCGGGTACAGTTCCTGGATGTATTTGCAGAATATCAGTCCTGCCGGTGCCACGCAGCATCAGGAGGTGGCGGTTGCTCTGGCCATGTGTGATACCCTGCTGAATGGGCGTGGGGCTTACCGTGTCCACGGAGGCGGCTTCGCCGGAACGGTGCAGGCATTTGTTCCTGTTGATATGCTGGAAGAGTTTAAAAGTGGAATTGAGCGGGTACTGGGTGAAGGCAGCTGCCACGTGTTGCACATTCGTAATGAGGGTGGCGTGAGATTGTCCTGAAGGAGGAACGGAAAATGGATGTGAATGTGTATATCGCTTCTTTGGTCCAATATGGCCTGAACAAGAAGCTGGTTCAGCCTTGTGACACGATCTATGTAACCAACGGGCTACTGGAGGCTATGAAACTGGACAGCTACGACCCTGCCAAACCGGAAGCCATGAGCCTGGAGGATATTCTTCAGGGGCTGTTGGAGGATGCGGTGGAACGGGGTGTCTGCGATGATGACATCACCAGCCGTGACCTCTTTGACACCAAACTAATGGGGATTCTGACTCCCATGCCCCGTGAGGTGCATCAGACCTTTTCCGAGATGTACGCCACCAGCCCTGAGACTGCCACAGACTGGTACTATAACTTCTCACAGGATACCGATTACATCCGCCGCTACCGCATCCAGAAGGATGTGCGTTGGAAGACGGCCACCGAATACGGCAATCTGGATGTGACCATCAACCTCAGCAAGCCGGAAAAAGACCCTAAGGCTATTGCAGCCGCAAAGCTCGCTCCCCAGTCCGGCTATCCCAAGTGTATGCTCTGCGCGGAGAACGAGGGCTATGCGGGACGTATGAACCACCCCGCCCGCCAAAACCTGCGCACTATTCCAGTTACCATCGCCGGTGAGGGCTGGCATCTGCAGTACAGCCCCTATGTCTACTACAACGAGCACTGCATTGTGTTCAATCATGAGCATGTTCCCATGGTCATCAACAAGGCCGCTTTCTCCAAACTGTTGGACTTTGTTTCTCTGTTCCCCCACTACTTTGTGGGCAGCAACGCAGATCTCCCCATCGTAGGCGGCAGTATCCTCAGCCACGAGCACTTCCAAGGTGGCCACTACTGCTTCCCCATGGAGCGCGCGGCGGTCGAGCGTGAGATTGTCTTTGCTGGTTTCGAGGATGTGAAGGCCGGCATCGTTAAGTGGCCCATGAGTGTCATCCGTCTGCGCTGCGGCAAAAAGGCGCGTCTGGTAGAGCTGGCTGATAAGATTCTGCTGAGCTGGCGTGGTTATACCGACGAGGATGCTTTCATCTTTGCAGAGACCGAAGGCGTGCCCCACAACACCATTACCCCCATCGCCCGCCGCCGGGGAACGGACTACGAACTGGATCTGGTTCTGCGCAACAACATCACCACCGAAGAGCATCCTCTGGGCGTGTACCACCCCCACGCTGAACTTCACCATATCAAGAAGGAAAACATCGGTCTCATTGAGGTTATGGGCCTGGCTGTGCTGCCTGCCCGCCTGAAGCAGGAACTGGCCGGTGTGGAGAAGGCTATCCTTGCCGGAGAAGAGCTGACTGGTGAACTGGCCAAGCACGCCGACTGGGTGGAAGAGTTGAAAAAGCAGCACACCTTTACTAAGGAGAATACCGCCGCCATTCTGAAAGTGGAGACCGGCAAGGTCTTTGCAAAGGTGCTGGAGCACGCGGGTGTCTATCAGCGCAATGAGAAGGGCGCGAGGGCCTTTGATAAATTCGTGAACTATGTGAATGAGGAGGGCTAAGTCATGAAGGTACTTGTAACCGGCGGTGCCGGATATATCGGCAGTCATACCGTAGTCGAACTGATACAGGCTGGCCACAGCGTTGTGATCGTAGATGATCTGTCCAATGCCAGAACGGATGTCGTATGCCGTGTAGAGAGCATCGTGGGGGAAAAGATCAAATTCCGTGTGATGGATTGCGCCGACAAGGAACAGATGCGTACCATATTCCAGGAGAACGAGTTTGATGCCGTGATTCACTTCGCAGGCCGCAAGGCTGTTGGCGAGAGCGTCAAAAAGCCTCTGGAGTACTACCGTACCAATCTGGACAGCACCATGACTCTGCTGGAGTTGATGGAGGAGTATGGTTGTAAAAAGTTTGTATTCTCCTCTTCTGCCACGGTCTATGGCCCCGAAAATCCCTATCCCTATAAAGAGGAGATGCCTGCCATCCAGTCCAGCAGTCCTTATGGCTGGAGCAAGGTAATGAACGAGCGTATCCTGACCGACTATGTGACGGCCCACCCTGATTTCTCTGTGGTGCTGCTGCGCTACTTCAATCCCATTGGCTCCCACGACTCCGGCCTGCTGGGCGACGACCCCAACGGCATCCCCAACAATCTGATGCCCTACATTGCCCGTGTGGCAGCCGGTGTTCTTCCCGAACTAACCATCTTCGGCGGTGATTATCCCACTCCCGACGGTACCTGCCAGCGTGACTACCTCCACGTGGTTGATCTGGCTGTGGGTCACCTGAAGGCGCTGGAGTATGCGGAGAACCATACTGGTGTTGAGGCCATCAACCTGGGCACCGGCAACGGTATCTCTGTTCGTGAGCTTGTCCGTGCCTTTGAAACTGCAAATGACATTAAATTGCCTTATGTAGTTGGGCCTCGGCGTGAAGGAGATCTTCCCGCTTTCTGGGCAGATGCCACCAAGGCTAAAGAACTGCTGGGATGGGAAGCAACCCACACCGTAGAAGATATGTGCCGCAGTGCTTGGGATTTTGTGAAGAAGAATACGAAATAAGTACGACGGCCAGCCCCACCGCCCCGGCATCACCAGTGTGACGCTGAATGGGACCCCGCTGACGGCGGACGTGGACTACACCGCCGCGATCCCGGAGGGAACGGAAGCGGGCACATATACCGTCACCCTCACCGGCAAAGGCAACTACACAGGAACAGCCACAGCGGTATTTATCATCAATCCTGTGGAGCAGAAACCGCTGGATCAGAAGGACGACGACGGCCACGAGCTGCGGCTGGAGGTGGAAACCGGGCTGTCCACCGTCCCGGAGGCGCTGAAAACAAATGAGCAGTTCAATACGCCGGGGAAGATCGAAACCGCCCTGCGGACCAGAGTGGCCGAGGTGATGTCCAATGTGGGAGAGCAGATCGCGGTGTTCGATGTGACCCTCCAGTACAAGGACGAAAGCGGCGTGTGGCGCAATGTCGATCCCAACCATTTCCCGGCGGAGGGCGTGACGGCGGTCCTGCCCTACCCGGCGGGGACCGGGGCCACCGGCTACACCTTCACCGTCCAGCACCTCATTTCCAGCGGCGCGCAGGCCGGGACGATGGAAACCTTGCCCTATGAGCTGACCGCAGACGGCCTGCGGTGCAAGTTCAGCAGTCTGTCCCCGGTGGCCATCGGCTATCAGACGGCCACAAAGCCCAATCCCCAGCCGAATCCAGGCGGCAACTCCGGCGGTGGCTCCGGCGGCGGGGGCTGGAGTTCCAGCACCTACGCCATTACTGTGGAGAAGTCGGAGCATGGCAAAGTGACCTCCAACCGCACCAATGCCAGCAATGGCAGCACTGTCACCCTGACCGTCACCCCGGACAGCGGCTATGTGCTGGATGTCCTGACCGTCACCGACAGCCGGGGGAACGAGATCAAGCTGACCGCCCAGAGTGGCGGGAAGTACACCTTCACCATGCCAAGCAGTTTCGCCGTCCAAGTATTGCCCGCTCCCACCGTCACGGTGATGCCGCCAGAGCAGGTCACGGAAGCCGTTCCGCCAGCAGGCAGGCCGGAGAGGGTCAGCGTTACCGTGCCGCCGCCAAGCAGAGTGTCAGAGGATGGGGAGAGTTTCAACGTGGGACTGATTTTATCCACGCTGACGGTGCAATTCGCTGTCGTGCCGTTGTGGTTGCCGTCCCCGGCGTAGGAGGCGGCGAAGGTGTAGGACGCGCCGCCAGCAGGCAGCTCCGCCGTCCAGGTGTTGCCGCTCCCCTTTGTCACGGTGATGTTTTCATCCGAACAGGTTACTTGGGGTAATTTGTTCATACTGCTGGTCGCGTTCACCCTGCCGCCGTTGATGGT
>OFFX01001161.1_pt1 | contig 19554 bp, 18 predicted proteins | sample 1521511 | NCBI WGS metagenome assembly OFFX01 (sample SAMEA3504125, study PRJEB24116) | mouse gut metagenome | biome: mouse gut; feature: mouse-associated habitat; material: faeces | place: Denmark | collected 2011
GAAAGCGGAGCAGTATACCACAGGGCAGTGGATGGATGTCTGGTTTGAAAACTGCACCAAGATCAAGGTACGCCCATCCTCGCACCAGACCTATCGCGGGTATATCGACAACCACATCAAGCCGAATATCGGAGATGTCCCGCTGAACAAATTATCTTCTCTGCACTTGCAGAAGCTCTACAAAAAGCTGCTGGCTGGCGGCAGAGTAGATCGGGTCGAGTCAAAAGGCCAGCCCAAAGGATTGAGCGCCAAGACCGTACGGAATATCAATCAGGTGATTTCCTCCGCGATGGATTTTGCTAAAGATCAGAAACTCGTCCGCAGCAATCCAACAGACGGATGTGCCCTGCCAAAGCTGGAGCATAAGGAAATGAAGACCCTGCCAATGGAGCAGCTAACCTCCTTCCTGCGAGAAGCGAAAGAGAGCGGCGTATTTGAGCTGTACTACATTGAACTGGCTACCGGTCTTCGGAGGGGCGAACTACTGGGGCTAAAGTGGGAGGATATTGATTTGGCCCAAGGCAGCCTTCGGGTACAGCGGCAAATCGCCAGGATTAACGGAGAGGTCATCGGAGCCCCTCTGAAGACGAAGAATGCCTACCGCACCCTGCCTCTGTCGGCAGATGCGGTGGGCGTTTTGCAGGAGCAGCGGAAGAAAAGCGGCAACAGCCCATACGTGTTCCCCTCGCCCACAGGAGGCCCCGTTTCGCCGGACAGCGTACTCCACATGCTGCACCGGGTACTAAAACGGGCAGGGCTGGCCCAAGTGAGGTTCCACGATTTGAGACATACGTTCGCTACACTGGCTCTACAGAACGGGGTAGACATCAAAACCGTTTCCGGGATGCTGGGCCACTACAGCGCGGGGTTTACGCTGGACACCTACACCCACGTCACCACCTCGGCGAAGAAAGAAGCCGCCAATACGATGGGCAGTATCCTCTCCGGTGCTCTCCAGTAGTTTCCGGACGTTTCCCCGTATGGGTCACGGTTTGGGTCAGAAAAGAACCGCAAAATTGAATGCGGCTAAAAAGTTCTGAAAATCAAAGAAAACTCCGCAGAATCACACGATTCTGCGGAGTTTTTGGTTGCGGCGGCAGGACTTGAACCTGCGACCTCCGGGTTATGAGCTGCGCTCACGGGTGGTGAACAGATGTTTTCGGTGCTTTCTGTCCTGATTGTATCAGAAACCATATCCTTTTCCATCCTATTCGCCCCACTGACTCCGTCAGCGATTTTCCTGTTCTGGGTCAGATTATGGGTCAAAGCCGCACAGCGTTCCCTGTGTAGGGATTTGCCCGTTCAAACGCTTCTGCCTCCAGACTAATTTCTTTCGGAGCCTTTCCGTCAAAATAATCTCGCTGCCAGCGGGTATAGTCAAATTTTTCCCGGATAACAGTGGCCACGAAACGCTCCGCTTCCACAACGCCCAACTGCTCCATAAGGCATTTCATTCCCCTGCTCATGATCTCAGCTGTACTGGGAGACATATCATTCACCTTCCGTTTCTGTAATAAATTCTGTTGGCGTTACCATCTTTATCTTATCAGTTTTATATTTTAACAGCCGCATATCCGTGGAAATAAAATACTCACATTCCGCATAAATCGCCGAGGCCACATGGCAGGCATCCTTAAATTTTATGCCTGTATTCATGATTTCTCTGGCTATGGACTCAATTTCATCCTTACGCTTTAAACCGACATAGGCCATAGTATGTGTATCAATAAACTGCATGATCGCCTTTTTGCGCATTTCATAGGGATTTTGTCCACATTCATAACGCAGCATATAAGAGGTGACCAATTCAAAACGCTTCTTTTGAATCGAATCTTGAATGTGCAGCTTGGCTTGTGTCTCCAAAGACACTTTGATCTGCGACTGGTCGTCATAAGGACGATTATAGCAACACATGTCAAGATATATACGCAATTGGCTCACCTCCTTACTTATGGACAGTATACCACATCCTTCGTGAAATAGAAAGTGATTTTTTGTAGTTCGGTGATTCAGAAATTGCACCTCTGTCTACAAAGAAAAGCATCGCAGGTACTTCGTATGTCTGAGGATTCGGAACTAGCGGTTCTGCTACTCCTGTCCAGAGCCAGTGCCAGGCGCCCCTCTTCTCCATGTGTCGCCGTCCCTATACCAGGCATCCTCGTTTTGCGCAGTTTCCACAGGTATTTTAGTTTGTGAACCTTCCGCATACTCCTCCAAACAGACCCCCTGTTCGTAAATCTCCAAAGCCGCTTCTGCGCCTACATAGCGATAATGCCACACTTCTTCCGCAACGCCTGTGATCTCCGCCTTACTCCCTGGATACCGGAAGATAAAACCATATTTATAACTGTTCGCCTGCAGCCAGAGATAGATATCATACGTGGCGCCGTTGATATCTACTGCCAATCCCAGCTGATGTTCACTGGTCCCCGGCCTGGCGACCCACTGTTCCGCCAATTCTACGGCTTCCTCCTTGGAGTAGCCCTGGTTCTGATATTTTTGAATCTTTTCATCGTACAAGCTCTGCTGCTTTTCCTGAGTACGAAAACCGGAAACGACGATCGGTCCCAGATCCTCGGCGGCAGCGGCATCCAACATCTCCATCAGAGGCTCATAAATGCGCTGATCTACTTTTTCACCGCCGGGTACATCCACCAGCTCCGTTTCATATCCATCAGGAATAGGATGATCACGATTGACCAGCATCAAGTTCCAGGGTGTGGTGTCCACACCGGCCGGCACAGCTGACGTCTCTTCAGGCATTCCTTCTTCGTCATACGGTTCTCCTGCCTCCGCAACAGAACGGACGGGGTAGGCGGCCGCATCTGAATCAGGAACAGTTTTCCACCACCCATAGACGGCAGAAAACAGCAGGACGATGGCGGCAGCCCACCCAACAATATGCGCAACAGGTGCAAGGGGACTGCGCCGCCTTCTTGCCCTGCGCCCGGAGCGCGATGCGCTGCGGTCTCTCATTTCCGTCTCTCTATCATACCCAGACCAAAAATCTTTCCCGTCTCGCAGTTCGATCACACGATTTGTTTCCTTCATATCAATACCCTCTCTTTTGCAAATTGAATGGCAGATGTAAAACGCTCTTGACTGATCCCTATTGTATCAGCCAAGAGCGTTTCGGTTTTGAATATTGCGTTGTTCTTTTCCTAAGAAAAAATGAAGATATTATGATTTCTCCGCAACCGGCAGCTTCACGGTAAACGTTGTCTGCCCTTCGCTGCTGTCTGCCGTGATCGTCCCGCCATGGAGAACTACGATCTCTTTCACGATAGCCAGTCCCAATCCGGTTCCGCCAGTATTCGATGTGCGGGCTTCGTCCAAACGGTAAAATTTTTCAAACAGTACATCCAGTTTATCCCTGGGAATGAGCTTTCCGCAGGTGGTCACAGCTACTGTAACATTGTCATCGTCCGTCCGAACGGCCTTTACGATCACCTCTGTCCCAGCCTCGCTATACGCCGCTGCGTTTTTTAAGAGGTTATTGAATACACGGGCCAGCTTATCCGCATCGGCGCACATATCCAGAAGCCCTTCCGCTTGGAATGTTACATAATTTCCCCGGTTCGTGAAGAGTGGAATATGCTCATCTATCACCTGTTCCAGCAGATAGCGAAGGTCCACCGGCTTTTTTGAGAGTTTGATCTGCTGGGTATTATAGCGGGTGATCTCAAAAAATTCATTGATCATCTGTTCCAGTCGGTAGGTCTTCTCCAGAGAAATATGGACATATTTTGCCTTTTCCCCATCCGGAAGATCCGGCATCTGCTCCAGCAAATTCAGATACCCAATGATGGACGTCAAGGGGGTACGGATGTCGTGGGCCAGATACACCACCAGCTCGTTCTTTCTCTGTTCCGCAGTTTTGGCCTCCCGCTCCCGCTGCAGCAGGATATCCTTCACCGTATTCAGCTTGACTTCAAATGGCAGCATCTCCGGGGAGAGCCGAATATTCTCCCCCTGCTCGGCCAGCAGGCAGTCGATCCCCTGGTTGATCTCCTTGAAATAGCGCGTCATCCACCGGAACAGATACCAGAGCAGGAGCGAGAAAATCAGCAGGATCGCCACCGCGAAGAAAGCCTCCCTGAATCCCCGGAAGTAATTGTGATACAGAAGAAATGCGTCCTCGTGTCCCAGCCCCATCCATGATTGCAGAAGGCTAACGACCCAGTCGCCCATCCGTTTTTTCCATAAAAACAGGTACAGCCCGATCACAAATGTACACGAAAAAATCGCGCTGGCGCAAAACCGCCGCATGATCTTCACCTGGAATGCGGTATAATCAGCCTTTTTATCCTTAGTCTTCAATTTTATATCCGTACCCCCAAACCGTCTTGATGTACTTTGGGTGTTCGTAGGAATCACCCATCTTGTCCCGCAGGTGCCGGATGTGGGCGGTGATGGTGTTGTTATTCTTTGTATAGTACTCGTCCTTCCAGATCAGGCGGAACAGCTCCTCGGCGCTGACAACGCTTCCCTTCTTCTGGCACAGGATCTGTAAGATCGAAAACTCTGTGGGCGTCAGGGAGAGCGGCTTGCCGTTCAGTGTGCAGCTGTGGGCCTTGATATCCAAGACCAATCCGGAGTGAACGATCACGCCTTCCTCCTGCTTCGGATCGGCATTGTATCGCTTGTACCTGCGAAGCTGCGCTTTGACCCGGGCGACCAGCTCCAGCGGCTGAAAAGGCTTTGTCATATAATCATCCGCGCCCAGAGAGAGTCCGGTGATCTTGTCCATCCCCTCCCCTTTTGCTGTCAGCATGATGATTGGAAAATGATGAGTCTCCCGTATCTGCTGGCACAGCTGGAAGCCGTTCATGTCAGGAAGCATCACATCCAGGATCGCCAGATCGATGTTCTCTGTCTGGGTGCATTGGAACGCATCGACCGCGTTGTAAAATTTGAATACCTGGAATCCCTCGTTTTCCAGATAAAGTGAGATCAGATCGGCGATCTCGTGTTCGTCATCCACGATCAGCAGCTTGTCTTTCGGCATAGAAAAATCTCCTTTGTCATTTCTGAAAACAGTATATCAAATCAAACCGCCAAATTCTACTTTTTTTCTAAAGAAAATGTTGAGATTTTCCTGCGGTGTGGAAAAATCATCATATCTTCATTTTTTCTCAGGAAAAGAACTACTCGAACTTCAAGACTGCCGGAGTTCTATCTGTTAGTATGGCAAGCGGCAACGATGTTTGCCAAGTTTTCTCAAAGGAGATATTACCACGATGAAAAAAATGATGTGCGCGAAAATGAAAAGGCTCCTCGGCGTTCTGCTGCTTCCGGGGCTGCTCCTGAGTATGCTGGCCGGCTGCGGCGGGAAAAACGGAGCCGGTACCGCAGAGGATGCAAATACTGCGGGAGCCGCCATGGGGCGGTATGTGGAGCAGCAGCTTGCGTCTATAGACGGTGCGGGCCAGGTGATGGGCCTGTACCTGAACGCCGATGGCAACTTGGTGTTTTACACTTCGATAGGAGGCAGCACTGCGCTGACGCGGTGTGTCCTCTCTCCTGACAGCGGGGAGCTGATCCAGACCCCCGTTGCCGGGACCGAATCGCTCGGCTATATTTTGGATGTATCCGAGGCGGCAGACGGGACCACCTATCTCGCGGCCTCAGATGAAAACATGCGGGAGGGGGTCTACCGGCTGGTAAACGGCGCGGCGGAGGTCATCCCTGTACCGGAACTGGCGCAGGAGGCAAGCAGCCGGCACGTGTGGGGGATACGGAGCCTTTCCGGCGGAGATTTCCTGCTCCTCTTTGGCGGTGATGGCGTCTCTCATTACCAGGGATCGGATGCGGCCCTTCTGACGGAATATCCTGTTATTGGCTATAATTGGAGCGTAGGCGTCTATGACGGCAAATTTATAGCTCCTGGCATGGGCAGCGATGAACTTGTAGCCTATGATCTGCATTCCGGGGAACAAATACATAACGTCACTTTCGATGGGCTGTCCGCTTCCTCCTGCCAGGGGATGGACGGGACAGGGCTTTATTTGGCCGACACAACAGGCATATACCGGCTGACCCAGGGGGACGATGGATGGGAACGGCTGGTTGACGGCGATCTGACGTCCCTGTCTCTATACTCCGTGATGATCGGGGGCGTGACCAGCGATGGCAGGGACGGCTTTTTCACCGCTCTTTCCGGGGAGAACGGCCTGCAGCTGATGCGCTATGTATATGATGCCAGCATTCCCGCCGTACCGGATACGACCTTGACGGTCTTCAGTCTGACAGACAACAGTACCATCCGGCAGGCTATTGGAACCTTCCAGCGGCAGAATCCCAATGTACGGGTCCAATTCCAGATCATGCTGGACGATGATTCCTCCGCCGGCGCGGAAGATGTGATCCGGACGCTCAATACGGAACTGCTCAACGGAAACGGCCCCGACATCCTTCTTCTGGATGGCCTGCCCGTAAAGAGCTACATGGAAAAGGGAGTGCTGGCTGATTTGACAGAACAGGTCAGCACCTTGGCAGAAGATGGGTTCATGATGAATCTTTCCAGCGCCTATGAGTACGAAGGCCGGTGTTACGGCGTACCCAGCCGTTTTACCATTCCGGTGATGCTGGGAGCGAAGGATGTCCTTGGTTCCATTCGCTCTCTGGATGATCTGGTGACCCAGGTAGAAACAGACCGGGCCGGAGAGATCCCATTTTTACGCCCCTCGGACGATCTGTTTGGGGAGTATGGGATGCTGATGGACTGCTATGATGCCTGCTCCGCCGGTTTCGTGGGAGCGGAGGGGATCAATGAAGCGTCACTGGAGGCATATCTGTCCGCTATGCTCCGCCTCCAGCGCTCGCAGGAGGACTTTCTCTCCACGGCAGCCGACGATGTGACAGGTGGCACAATGGAGCTGTTTGAGCTCATGGGGGTCAGCGTCATGCCCCTGGGCAACAGCGAAGAACTGTTTTACGCGCAGGAGTTGCCTGGACAAAACGCTGTGAACATCATACCCGCCGGACAGGACGGCGAGACAGGCGGAGAAATCGGTTCTGCACTGGAACCGCTCTTTGGCGGCGGCAGCTATGCGCCTAAATGGTCCGTTGGGATCACATCCGCCAGTGAGCAGCAAGAACTGGCCCGGCAGTTTATTGACCTTCTCCTGTCGGCGGAGGTGCAGGATGTTTACCTCTATGACGGTTTCCCTGTGAACAGCCGGTCCTTGGATAAAATGGTGGAAAACGCGGTAAGGGTTCGTGGCAGCGACATGGGACTGAAGGCCATGTTTGACCGGATGGATACGCCAATCCTGGTGGATCAGGTGGTCAAGGAGGCTGTCCAGAGCCAGCTGCGCGGTTTGTTGGACGGTTCGCTGACGCCGGAAGCGGCGGCCTCTGCCGTGATGGAAAGCACAAAATTGTATTTGATGGAGTAACACTCCACGTGAATGGGATAAGGAGGCTGCAAAAGGGTTCATGAAAAGATTTGATGTATTGCCAAATATGAAGGAGCGTTTGTCTGAACTCAAAGGACTGGCCGCCGCAAGCAGCGAAACGCGGCTGGCCGTGGAGCGGGAGCGGCTCTTGCGTAGCGAAAAGCCAAGGTCCATGTTTTCCAACCGCCAGCAGAGCGCGGCGGCCCGGCTGTTGGCAGGCTTTTTTGTCATGATACTGGCGCTGACCTTTTTATCCAGAATGGCCGCAAGCCTGACCATTGCCGAGGTGTCCACAGGTTCCGCCAGAGTAGGCGTTCTGACTCAGAGATACGTCATTCCCGGAACGATAGAGGCCAGAGACACCCTGGACATCACCCTGCCCGGCGGCCTTCGCATCTCCGGTGTAATGGTTCAAGAGGGAGATTCCGTCGATGCCGGAGACGTGCTGCTCAAGTTGGATATAGATGGGCTGCAGGATGCCATCGCACAGCTGGAAAACGAGATCGGGATCATAGATATGCGGATCGCCAGTCTGTCTCTTGCGGCATCCAGTGTGGAAACAGAGCAGATCCGGCAGGCAGAAGACAATCTGAAGTATGCCAGGGAGGACTACCAGCGGCTTCTTGGCGCTCTGGATGCTTCCGATGCATCCAGCGTATCCGGCCGCCGAGCGGAGGAGGATCTGCGGGGCGCGCAGGCCAGGTACAATGACGCCCTTCTCGCTTTGGAAAACGCAAAGGTCACCGCCAGAGAACAGCTTGTGACTGCGGCGCAGAAGGCTCTCAACGATGCGGAATACAGCAGGGCGGAGGCAGTGGCCGCAGCCCAAGCCGCTGTGGACAGTGCGGATGCCGCAGAAAATGCGGCAGATGCTGCGCTTGACAGCGCAGTACACACCCTGAACCGGGCGCGGGAACAGCTGGAACAGGCCAATCGCGCTCTGCGTGACCTGTGGTACCAGAACCCGCCCGCGTCACCGGAGGAGATCGCGGCAGCGGAGGCGGCGATGACTGCGGCAGAGGATCAGGTATATAGTGCGCAGGCTCAAGTGGATGCGGCGGAGGCCGGTTTGTCCGGCAGTGATTCCGTCCACGCCCTTGAAAATCTCCGGCGGGTAAAGGAGCGGCACGACCAGCTGGTCAGCGAGGCGGAGTTCGCGCTGATGTCCGCGCGGAACAAAACGGACATGAGCGATGAGCCGCTGGTTGTGGCGGCGCAGGCGGTGGTCGATTCCGCCCAAGCTGGACTGAAGACTGCAGAGCGCAGTTATGAAGATGCCGGACTTTCTCAGGAGCAGCAACGGGAGTTGGCCCAGCAAGCTGTTGAATCGGCCCAGCGGGCTGTCGAGCTGGCGGAGACGGAGTTAGCATCCGCGAAAAAGCAGGCGGAAAACGCGAGACAGTCAAACGAAGTCATCCGCAGGCAGAACGAGTCAGAGAAGCTCCAATACAGCAACGAGCGAAAGCACAAGCAGGATGCACTGGATCAGCTGAGAGAACTTCGCGCGCAGAATGGCATCATCGCCGCTCCCGAGGCCGGTACAGTCAGAATGATTGCAGAGGCTGGTGCTGTCCAGGCAAATGATGCGGCGGTCATTTTGTCCCGGGCTGGAGAGAATTTTCAATTTGTCGCCAAGACAGAAAAGGACGCCGTAGAGTTGCTGGCGGAAGGGGATGCCGGTACTCTCTCCTTTGCCAGCGGCGGAACACGCCGGTCTGTAAAAGCGCAGATCTCCTCTATCGGTACTCCGGATGTAGACGGACAGGTGCGGCTCACTGTCTCGCTGAACGAAGGCGGCTTCACAGACGGCACGGCCGGTGAGTTGGAATTGGAGAAAAACAGTGACAGATATCAGACGATCCTGCCGATCTCGGCTCTACGGGTCATCGGCGGCAGGACGGTGGTTCTGGTTGTCCGCGAAACCCAGTCCGTTATGGGGACGGAGCAGACTGTGGAGGAGGTGGATGTCACCGTAAAAGACCAGGATACCGAAAATATGGCAGTGGAGGCCGCGCTTTTTCCAGATGACAAGGTGGTGGTGCGCTCCTCCAAGCCCATCGGAAAGGGGGATCGTGTCCGTGCGGCGACTTAAACAGGCGGGGCTTTGCGTCCTTGCCCTCTGTACCCTGCTCCTGTGGTATAGCGCAGAAGCTGCGCAGAAACAGGCCGCATGGTTTGATGGAAGCGTCTCTGTGCGTTGGGAAGAGGGAGCGGGCGTTTCCCCCTGTCAGATCGGCCGGGTGCTGGATTGGCAGCGGGAAGATGGGGGAACCCCGCCGCCCCTGGCATTGTGGAAAACCCACGAAAATCAACATTTATACGGAGATCTTCATCCGGCCCCAGCAGCGGGAGAAGTCCTGGAGTACTACGGCGAGATCACCCGCCTGCTGCCGTGCCGGTTTCGATCCGGCTTTTGGCCGGGGGACCGGCAGGGATGTGTGATCGACGAGGGGATCGCTTACTTTCTCTGGGGAGACGCCGAAGATGTGTTGGGTCGGACGCTCCGTTGGAACGAGGAGACATGGTATGTACGGGGCGTTATGGAGGGAACATCCGGTCTGGCGGTATTCCCAGCGGAAGAGACAAACGAGACACCTTTCTCCGGCCTGTGGCTGGATCTGTCAGCGGACAGCAGCGGCAGTCTCGGGGCGGAGCAGCTATTGCAAAAATACCAGCTGCCTGTGGGAACTGCCACAGATCTGGGCCTGTTCGTATGGCTGTCCGGGGTCATGGCCGCGCTCCCGGCGGTCCTCCTGTGGGGATGGATCATGCTTCGCATAGCCGTCCGCCTGTGGAGGCTCCGGTATACCAGGATGCTGCTTTTCCTTACCCTCCCGATGCTGGCGGCTGGAGCGGCAGCGGTCTCCTGGGCCGCCGGTTTTCCCTGGACAGTGCCGGAGCGCTTTCTCCCCACCAGATGGTCGGACGGCTCCTTCTGGAGCGAACTGGCCAGCTCTGTTCTGGATGGTGTTCTGACCATGTTTCGTACCCCGCCCGCCCCGTGGGAGGTTGTTTTCTGGACCGGATTCTTCCGCTGCGCGGCATTGGCCGTTCCGGCAGGTATCTTTCTGTGGCTGACGGCCAGAACGCTCCCCCGCCCTACATCAAAATCGATTTTCTGGTACAGCCTTATCTGGTGGGCGGGTCTGCTGGGAACAGTCTGGTGGAACCGGGGCACTCTGTACGGGGGGCCGTCCATCTCCGTGTGGGTACTGCCGCCGGTATGGATGGTTTCCAACTGGATATTGGATCGCTCTGCCCAATGGCTTATGCCAAAGACAAATTCGGATGAAAGGGAAATGCTGTATGATCCTGTGGAAACGGAACAAGAAACGTTATGACGGACAGCCCGCCATGAAACCGGAATTGGACGGTATCACACCGTGGCTTTTCCTGACGCCAAGCCTGCTGACGGTCAGCGTACTGGTACTGGTTCCTTTCGGGGACGTGCTGCGCCGTTCCTTCTTCTCCGCTATGGGCGGAGAGTTTGTGGGCCTGAAAAATTACCTGGACATAATCCAAAATGGAGCCTTTCAGCTGGCGGCGGGTAATACGGCAAAGTTTACTCTGATCTGTATCCCCATTCTGCTTGCCTTTTCCCTCCTGCTGGCGCTGCTGGTGGATGCATTCAAGGAGCAGCACGGCGTTTTCAAGACCTCGTTCCTCATCCCCATGTCTATCCCGGTGGCATCCGTGGTATTGCTCTGGAAGGTCGTATTCCATGAGAACGGACTGCTCAACCGGCTGCTGCAATCCATGGGATGGGAAACTATCAGCTGGCTGGACAGCGGGTGGGCCATGGCGGTCCTGATGATCACCTATATTTGGAAAAACGCGGGTTATGACATGGTTCTGTGGCTCTCCGGCATTACGGCCATCTCTCCCGCGCTCTATGAAGCCGCTTCTCTGGATGGAGCCGGTGCGCTGCGGCGGTTCTTCCGCATCACGCTGCCCAATCTGATGCCAACTCTGTTTACTGTCACAGTTCTGTCCCTGCTGAACTCCTTTAAGGTGTTCAGGGAGGCATATCTGATCGCCGGGAGCTACCCCTACGAGAGCATCTACATGCTTCAGCATGTGTTCAACAACTGGTTTACAAAGCTGGATGTTGACAAGATGTGTACCGGCGCGGTCCTCATGGCGCTTGTTGTCATCGCGCTGATCGGGCTCCTTCAGCTTGTATGGGGGCGAGGTGACGCAGCATGAAAAAATGGTTGATCGGAATGCTCCTGTCCCTGACAGCTCTCTTTGTGTGGGTGCCGTTGTGGATGCTCCTGTCCGCATCGTTTATGGGCGGGGAGGAAATGGCACATAATCTGGCGCCGGTCCTGACCGAAGAATCCGGGTCTGCCCACTGGCCGCTGCTGCCCCAATATCCTACGCTCAAGCCGTACATAGAATTGCTGCTGGATGCGCCGGGCTTTTTCGCTATGTTCTGGAATTCCTGTAAGCAGGTATTTCCCATCGTAGCCGGTCAGATCGCCATCGGCGCGCCTGCGGCCTGGGCCTTTGCCCGATTCCGCTTTCGCGGCAAGGGGGCGCTCTATGCCCTGTATATCGTGCTGATGCTGATGCCCTTTCAAGTGACCATGGTGTCCAGCTACTTTGTGCTGGATGGGCTTGGGCTCATGAACACGGTCTGGGCGATCATCCTGCCGGGCGCCGTCTCCACCTTCCCGGTCTTTCTCATGATCCGCTTTTTCGCGGCCATCCCATCGGCGCTGACGGAGGCGGCCTCCCTGGACGGAGCCGGTCCCTGGCAGATATTTCTTTATCTGGGACTGCCCCTGGGCGCACCAGGCATCCTGTCAGCGGTGGTCCTGGGATTCCTGGAGTATTGGAACGCCCTGGAACAGCCGATGACATTTTTGAAGGACAGGACCATTTGGCCCCTGTCCCTGTATCTCCCTACGGTAACAGCAGAGAACGCCGGCGCGTCTTTGGCGGCATCAGTCATCATGCTGACCCCGGCGCTGCTCATTTTCTTGTTTGGACAAAAATATCTGGAAGCGGGGATCGCCGCCTCCGGAATGAAGGATTAAGGAGAGGCTCAATGGAAAACGCATCCCTGGTACTGGAACAGGTAAACAAGTGGTACGCCGGCGGCGTCCATGCGGTAAAGGATATCAACATGGAGGTTCAGCCCGGAGAATTTCTGGTATTTGTTGGGCCGTCCGGCTGCGGCAAATCCACAACACTGCGCATGATCGCCGGGCTGGAGCGGGTGGACAGCGGGATCATCAGCATGGGCGGAGCGCCGGTGAATCATGTTCCGCCCAAAAACCGGGATATTGCCATGGTGTTTCAGAATTACGCCCTGTATCCCACGATGAAGGTATTTGACAATATCGCTTTTCCGCTGAAAATGCGTCATTGGAAACGGGAGGAGATTCGGAAGCGGGTCACGGAAATCGCGGAAAGCCTGGACCTGACAAAGTATCTTCAGCGCAGGCCGTGCGCCCTGTCGGGAGGCCAGCGGCAGAGGGTGGCGCTGGCCCGGGCGATGGTCCGTGCGCCGAAGCTGTTTTTGATGGACGAACCGCTGTCTAACCTCGATGCGAAACTGCGGGTGCAGATGCGCCGGGAAATCACCGCTTTACAGCGAAAACTGGGGACCACCACGATTTATGTGACCCATGACCAGACAGAGGCCTTGATCATGGGGGACCGCATTGCTATTTTCAAGGACGGCGTTCTTCAGCAGATCGATACGCCCCAAGCGCTCTATCAGAAACCGGCAAATCTCTTTGTGGCACAGTTTATCGGCTCACCGCCGATGAACACCTGGAGAGAGGGGGACAGGATTCTGGGCATCCGGCCGGAGCATATTCATATCACCGGCCGCCCTGATCACATCCCTGCGCGGGTAGCGTCTGTGGAAAGGACTGGCCGGGAAACAATGGTCTTTGTGAAGACACAGCACTTTGGAGATTTGGTGATCGCGGCAGATCCTGCTTGCATGTTGACAACCGGGGATACATGCCGGGTAACAATGGAAAATGCGTCTATCCACCATTTTGATGCTGAGAGTGAGCTGCGGCTCTAATATTTGAAAATCACCATCAAGGGAGGTCATCAAATGGCTGTAAAAGACAATAAGCGGGCTATCCAGCTCACAAGGGAATTAGCGCAGCTGGAAGATCGTATCCGTGAAAAACGTGAATTGCTGCTGAACCTGACAATTCAAGCGGGAGAATTGAGCATGACGGTCAATGATCTGCTCCCCAAAGTGATGGAGCTGCAAATTTGTGTTGACCGGGCGGTGGAAAAATGGGGCAGATAGTATAGCGCCGCACTGGGTATACTCTCCCTCATCAAATACGGCATGGGATTCCTGTACAAGTGCGTTTCATCTCATTTTTCACTCTGTCGGGCTAAATGCACCTGTGTTTACAAAGATACGGATCGTCATCTCACAACTCATCCAATTTCTGCTTCAGTTCCTCATCCGTCAGCTCCCCGCGCCCGGATTGCGCCACCAACTCCTGTGCCTTCGCCACAGCGGCGTTCCACTCATCCGAGCTGATCTTCTTCCTTTGCTTCCGGACCTTCAAACGGTTATAGGTCCGATCATATTCTACCCGAGCCGGAGTGCGATTTGCTTTCTCACGCCTCTCTTTTCGGTGCGCCCCCACCTTCCGGCAGGTGCGCGTGGACTCACCAGGTGCAATGTTATTACAGTAGCAGGTATCATACCCCTTCGTCAGCAAAAAGTACCGCCCACAGTTTTGGCAACAGCGCGGTGCATTGCCCCTGGCAAGTCCCCGGTAAAACTCCGTCCGCAGAAAGTTCGTCAGGCTGTTGAAGGTAGCTTTCTCTGCGATAAAAAATCTGTCCTCCTCATTGGGATACATCATGGGCACAAAGTCGACCTGCATAGGAAAACTCTGATCAAAATCTTCACCCAACAGCTGTGCGCTAACACAAATCATATCGGCGTAGAAGCAGGAGTACGCATCGGCGTAAGCATCGCTGTTCCTCCTCTTTAGCGGCTCGAAGTACCTCTCTGTCATCCTCTTGATCTGCTGCCGGAATCTCCGAAGATCGTCCACAAAACAGACCAGACTTGCCATCATCCCCTGATACATTGCGTACCCCTCCGAGGTCGGATCCTGCACCTGCTTCCACTTTTCCTCATCCGCCATGAATCTCTGAAAGGTGTGATAATTGCATTCCTCATCCATTTGCAGATCCCGGTATACCGGCAGGGAAAACACAATATCCCAGACAGCGTTCAGTTTCTCCTGTGCGAGAGCTGCGGCGCTGTCTGTTTTCTCTTTGAGCAACGCCAAAGCTGCGGGAATAAACGCATCGACCCGCTGGCTGATCTCATTTAAAACCGACTCATCCAGATTCACCATATCAACACAACACTGACCTATGGAATATTTCTTTCCACCCAAAAAAACATTACCTTCGTAGAAGAACACAGTAAACTGGTCATAGGTGTATGTGTAAGTCCGTTCGATGCGCGCAAAATCTTCTGCCATGTCCATCCCCCCTGTAACCGATAGAGATTTGGGATTTGCCTATCCTAGCCAAAATCTATTGAGTCAGTTTCTTGCCTGTGCTATCCTATCATCACTGAGGCCAGTGTATCAGATGAAAAATCAGAAGTCAATAATCGGCACATACTGTTGCTTCAAAAGTCAGGCCGCACCTCGACAACCAAATCTCCACCGCCATCACTGCAATTTTCCTTGGGCGAAGTATCGTCAAGACCTCCACGAAAACGGAGTGAGCGTACCAACAGGGGGAATTGAGAATAAGGGGTTGTTCTGTGTGCAGCTTGCAGCAAAATTAACTGTGGAAAGGAACCATGCAAATGAAAACATCACAATTCAAAGACTATAGCGAACTGCCGCTCTTCCTCAACGCAGAAATCATTGCAAAGGTGCTGGGAATATCCCCAGCCAGCAGCTATGAGTTGATGCACGAATCAGGTTTCCCAGTTCTGAAAATTGGCAGCAGGATGGTGGTACCTAAAGCAAAATTTATCCATTGGGTGGAGGAAAGCACTGCTGGAGACAAAATTTCATGAGAAAACATAGACCACTTGTTGGATGGCCTATGCGAGACTCAAAACGGCATCGTTTCTCCATCCCCAACGAAGTATGGGCGCACAAACTCCGGCCAATCGAGTTCATGATTTTTTCTTATCTCTGCTACTGCCAAAGCCATAACCCGCTCGGTGATCTCACTTTGGAAATGATTACAAACAGCGTTCACACAACCGTAAACACGGCAAAAAAGTACATTGAGTCTCTCATACGTAAGGGCCTGATCACCAGCGGATGGTCACTTACTTCCAGCTTACAGTGCAGCAGTTACAAATATTTTTTCACGCTCCCGAATGAAATCTTTCTGCTAAACCTGCCGCCTTCTGCGTTCATGGTCTACGCTTATCTGCTGCTAATTGAGGAACGCAAAACGCACACCTGCCATCCCAGCTACAACACCATTGCTGCGACTACTGGGCTCTCCAAAAACACTGCTCTGAAAAGTATCAGCATTCTACTGGAAACAGGACTCATCACCGCAGAACCCAGCAGCTACTTCGATAAGTGCGGAATGAAGTGGAAAGGCAACAATCTCTACACGATTCTCCCGATCTGTTCAGCAGTAAATATTTTTCACCGGCGCCAACTCCAAAAACTGGAGATAGATGTCGCCAAATCCCACCTCGCCGCCCAAACCGCCGTGTAAGCCCCTGTGAGCCGCTGTGTGGCGCTCCAGCCACTCAGGACAGCCGTAACCACCGCCATAGAACAAAAAGCCGTTGTGAGCCCTTTGTGGCAGAAAGCGAAGGCAGCAATCCAGAAGCCCCGCCCGACCGAACACGGCAAAATGGGGGGGAGAGGGAAAAGCAGGATAAAAGCCGGGCGTCATAAGTGGCGCCCGCCCGGTCACAACTGCCCGCAGTGCAGGCAGTTCCCCGGCGCCCACGCCGGGGTCAAAACGCAGAGAGAAAATGGCGCTTGGGGTCAGAAACTCCAAAAACGCCAGTGTTTCAAGAAATCTATCGGGGTCACACCCAAAAGGAGGTTCAAAGTGAACGAAAATAAGGTGAAATTTGCGTTGTACCTACCACCAGAGAAGAAAGCTGAGTTGGAGCGGCGCTACCGTGAGGAAGGCTGTCGGAGCATCACAGCGTTCATAGAAAAAGCGATCGATTTCTATCTGGGTTACATCGATGCCAACAGCGCCGGTGCCTTCCTGCCCAAAGAAATCCAGTCCGCCATTGATGGCCGGCTTGGAATGTTTGAAGACAGAATGGCGAAGCTCCTCTACAAGCTGACCGTGGAAATGGATATGGGTATGAGCGCGGCCCTCGACTGCATTGATCTGGATGCCGACTATCTGCGGAAACTCCGTGCGAACAGCGTCCGGAATGTGAAGGCCACCAATGGTCTGCTGACCTTCGAGCAAAAGGCCAGAGATTACGGAGATGATAACGAAGGTGATGAGCCGTGGCAAGACTGATCGTCAAGAGCCCATACATCAAGGGCGGTGGAGGCGGTGGGGCTGGCGGCTACGCCAAGTACATCGGTACCCGTGACGGTGTGGAATTGTTCCCCTCCGGCTACATGGGCTACATGGCAGAACGTCCCCTCTCCCACGGCCTCTTCGGTAACGAGGACAACGTAGATATGGATACCGTTATGCAGGAGCTGAACGAGTACTCCGGCAATGTATGGACGCACATCATCTCCCTCAAGCGGGAGGATGCCGAGCGGCTGGGCTACGACCACGCCGCCCAGTGGCGAAACCTACTTCGCACTCACCGTAACGAAATTGCAGAAGCAATGCACATCCCGCCCAGTGATTTTCGCTGGTACGCCGCTTTCCACGATGAGGGCGAACATCCCCATGCTCACATGATGGCGTGGTCTGCGAAACCGGGCCAAGCGTATCTCTCCCAGGATGGCATCCGACAGATCAAATCGAAACTGGCCAACGACATCTTCAGGCAAGAGATGCTCCACATCTATGAACAGAAATTTTCCTCCAGAGATGATCTGGTACGGCGAGCCCGGTCAAAGATGAAAACTCTGATTCAAGAAATGCGGCAGGCCATCGGCAGCCATTCAGAAGTGGAATCACTGATGATAGTCCTGGCTTCGCAACTGGAAAATGTAACGGGCAAGAAAAAATACGGCTACCTCCCCAAAGATATAAAGAGCACCGTGGATGAGACCGTGAATCAGCTGGAGCGGTTCCCGTCAGTCAATGACTGTTATCAAGTGTGGTGGGATCTCCAATGTCAGATAGAAGATTTTTATTCCGAGAAGGAGCGTCAGCGGCCACCGCTCTCCGAGCAAAAAGAATTTCGTTCTATCAAGAACGCCATCATCCACGAAGCCGAAAACATTCGCCTGGGCCCAATAACCTTCGAGGATAAAGATGCCGAAGCAGTGGCTGACCAGGACGCTACGGATATTTCCTCCCTGCCCTACGAGTGCTGGAGGTTGTGGATCGTTGCCGGTGATGATACCGCACCCATGGCAGAGCGCGATGCTGCAACAACACAACTCGTCACGAAAGCCGAGAAAGGCGACCTCCACGCCCAGTACCTCACCGGCAAACTGTACCAGGATGGCCCTGTGCTGATTCCCGATAGTGTGGAAGCTCTCTATTGGTTCGAACAGGCTGCGAAGCAGGGCCACTCAGCAGCGCAGTATGCTGCGGGGAAAATTCTTCTCTCTCCTGATCCAGAAGTCCATAATCCGGAGTTGGGAATTCAGTGGCTGGAATCTGCCGCACGGAATAAAAATAGTTATGCTGCCTACCTGCTGGGCAAGGAGTATCTCAAAGGTAAAATCGTACCGAAGGATACTGCCAGAGCGATGGACTATCTTACCCGATCTGCTGAAACCGGAAACCAGTACGCGCAATACGCTCTCGGCAAATTATATTTGGAAAAACGTGATCAGGAACAAGCCCACTATTGGTTTACCCAGTCAGCCACTCAGGGTAATAGATGCGCTCAATTCTTCCTGGACCGCTGGGACAGCCTGCAACCACCCTCGGTCATGCTGGCCACCACCCGTCTCCTCCACCACATGAGCCGGGTCTTCCAAGAGCAGGCTCCGGCCCCTTCTGTTCCTGGGGGCATCCAGGTTGACCGGAAGCTCATGGCAAGAATCCGGGAAAAGAAAATCGCCATGGGTCATAAGCCGGACGATCACGAGGAGCCGTCCCAGACCCAATCAATGAGTATGGGTTAACGCTTCTCAATTGGGATACTGTCTACAAAGAGAAGGCCGTGACTTTTAAATGATAACTTTCTGATAACTCTGCCGTTACCGAATAGCGATTCCCAGAGAAGTGTGGTATTGTGTATCGCTACCAAACCAAAGGAGGTAGAGATGCTATGTACGACTACATGCAAGCCCTGCAAGAGAAATTTTTCTCGGATGACGCCTACGCAGAACAGCGGCAGGAGATTGAAACCATGCGCTGCAAGCTGAGCCATACACTGGACAAGCAGCGGCGAAAGCAACTGCTCCAGTTGGTGGATACAGAATCTCAACTCCGCAACGACATGACCCTGGACGGTTTCATTGCTGGTTTCCGGCTGGCCTGCGGAATCGGCAGTGAACTTGGAAAGAACAACTGGTATTCCTACATAAAAGATGAGGAGCAACGGCTCCGTGAAGCATTTGACGAGAGGAGGGACCCTTGATGGCAAAGCGACGAGCAAACGGCGAGGGAAACATCCGCAAGCGAAAAGACGGCCGCTGGGAAGGGCGGTACACCGCAGGCCGCGACCCGGAAACCGGCAGGGCCATCTATAAGAACGTGCTGGGCAGAACCCAAGCAGAAGTGAAGCAGAAACTCAAGGCGGCTATCGAAGAAAGTTCCACACTGGACCCCGCCAAAGCAGGCCAGTACACAGTCGGCCAATGGCTGGACACCTGGCTGGAGGACTACGCTAAGCTGAGTATCCGCCCCTCGTCCCACAAGACTTATCGGGGATTCATCGAGAACCACATCAAACCAGCACTCGGCAATATCCCTCTGGAGAAGCTGACATCAATGGACCTGCAAAAACTCTACAAGCACCTGCTGGAATCCGGCAGGGTGGACCGCATCGAAGCCCGCAGCAAACCCAAGGGCCTCAGCGTCAAAACGGTCCGCAACATCAACCAGA
>OFFX01001163.1_pt1 | contig 19546 bp, 23 predicted proteins | sample 1521511 | NCBI WGS metagenome assembly OFFX01 (sample SAMEA3504125, study PRJEB24116) | mouse gut metagenome | biome: mouse gut; feature: mouse-associated habitat; material: faeces | place: Denmark | collected 2011
ACAGCAATACCATTGTCTATGGCCATAATATGAAAAACGGTTCGGTACACTTGACCGTTACAAGGACCAAGATCTATACCAGCAGTATCCGTATTTTTATATCTATGTTCCGGGAGCTGTACTGGAATATCAGATCATATCCTGCTATGCTGGTCGGAACGGAAGCATTGGATATACCTACGCCTTTCCGGATCCAGCGGATTTCCGGAAGTTTGTAGATACGCTACTCTCCTACTCCGGGTATGATACGGGAGCAACGGTAACGGGTTCAGACCATATCGTGACACTCTCGACCTGCGTGAATACAGACAGGAATTATCGCTATCTTGTACATGGGAAGCTGGTACAGAAAATTCAGAATTAAGAGGAGAACCAAGAGATGATAGATTTGGAATACAGCCGTTATATCACGGAGCTATTGGGCATCGGCATTTGGCCGGTGCCTTTTTCCATGCTATATTCAGAATAATACTAACAGGATATGATTTGGAATAAAAACTTATCTGAGCATGAATTAATAAGAATCGGTTGCACTTTACATGTCTCACACGTACAGAGTATGTATCAATGACAAAGGAGTGGATGATATATGATTAAGAAATTAAGAGTTGCGGTAGACCATGGCAACCGGAATATGAAGACCTGTCATTTTATTTTCACAAGCGGTCTGAATGTGCTGGATAAGAAGCCTGCCAGGGGCGAGCAGTATCTTCAGTATGAGGGAAAGTATTATACCCTCAGTGAGCAGCGGATTCCTTACCAGCGTGATAAGACTTTAGACTTCCGGTTCTTTATTCTCACACTGTTTGCGCTTGCAATGGAGTTGGAAGGGAAGGATCCGATTCAGCCGGAGGATGTGGTTCAGATCCAGCTTCCTATCGGACTGCCGCCGAAGCATTTTGCAGAGCTTTATGAAAAGTATGAGGCTTTTTTCCGGGCGGAAGGCAAAGTATTGGATCTGAATTTTAACGGAAAGATTTATCATATCTGTATTCAGGAGGTACGGGCCTTTGTACAGGACTTTGCGGCCATGATGACCATAGGACAGGATATTATGCAAGTCCCGAAAGCAGTCGGTATTGATATCGGAGGCTTTACAACCGACTATCTTCTGATGAGGAAAGGAAAACCGGATATGGGATATTGCGATTCTCTGGAAAAGGGAGTGATTACCATGTATAACCAGATTATCTCCAGTGTCAACAGCGAGTATGACATGCTGCTGGAGGATACGGATATTGACAGTATCCTTGCCGGGAATACACAGTATTATGATGACAGCGTGGTACGTATGACAGAAAGTATGGTGCAGGATTTTGCGACAGATCTTCTGAACAGCATCCGGGAGCGAGGGATTGATACCAAGACATCCTATACGGTATTTATTGGCGGCGGTGCTGTCCTGCTGAAGCAATTCCTTGAAAGATCGGATCGTCTTGGAAAATATCTGTTTATTGAAGATCTGAAGGCGAATGCCAGGGGATATGACCTGTTATACCGTGCATATGAGAATGGGAAGTGATAGGAATGGCAAAGAAAAATCCGTATGTATTTACCATTGGATTTGATGAAACAGATCCAGGCCATGTACGGGCTGCCGAGATTCTGAACGGAACGAAGAAGAAGGCCCAGTTGATTGCTGCTGCTATTTTAAGCTATGTAGATGGTGTTGATTCAGAAAGAATCCCTGATTTTCATGTGGAATCATTTCAGCCTCTTTTGGAAAAACTGATACAGAAGGAACTGGAAAAAGCCATGAGCGGGTGCCTGGCAATCTCTGCTGGTAAGGAAGATCAGTCTTCAGATTCAGTTTTGGATCTTTCACCTGAAGAAAAGGAAATGGATGAAAGCATAACCCAGAACATCATGGAGGCAATGGACACCTTCCGCAAGAACTAATCAGGTTTATAACTATTAAACATAGCTGTTATAAAACGTAACAAAGAAAAAGCAGTCCCATCATAGGTGGGGCTGCTTTTATCATATTCGGACATTTTTTTATTTTCCATCTAAACTCACAGATTTACCACAGATTACTCACAGATTCGTTTTTTATACTCAGAAACAATGGTTAAGTCAATATGGGATGCAAAAATAAAGACTATTGGTTCTGGGATACTGCGGATAAAAGACCGCGCAATGTCCCCAGTGCCAGGCGCTTTGTTTCATTGGAACACTGATTAAGTTCTGCGATAATCTGTTTCATGGTAGAATCCATGGGCTCGTTTTCACCATTAAAGACTGCATCTATGGATAAATTCAAATAAGATGCCAATAAGTACAGATTTTCAAACCGGGGATTACCATTGTAATTTTCAATATCAGAGATGGTGCGGAGAGATACATGCACCATTTCTGCAAGAGCATTTTGGGACAGATTTCTTCTTAATCGTTCTTCTTTTACCGCATCTCCTAATAATTTCTTAGCCATCATTTGTATCACCTCACTTAGTTCTTATATTTTACATGAGATATGCACTATATGAAATGCGTTAAGATACCTGTTTTCGCGTATTATATTGCGTGTTCGATGTGTAACAGGCAGGAAAACAAGGAATGTAGGTTTATATATGGCAGGAAAGGAAAATGTGCAGTAAGTAGTTTGTTAAAAAAATCGTAACCGCATGGTGGATGCATGAGACTCGTACACATGCAGTATATGCTGTGCCGATATTTCATATAGCACATGAGATCCGGTTGTTTTTTAATGCTGTCAGACTGGTAATATGCCGGTTTGGCAGTATTTTTTATGTAGAAATAGAGTCTGCCATGGAGTATCATTGCCGTTCTCCACCCTTAGAAATCTTTGAAAGAAATTGATTTTGAAGATTTTTGGAGGGAAACATGAACGAATATGATTATACAGGAGATAAAATAAAGAATTACTTTACTGCATATCTGCAGAAATGTATCCGGTGGAAAAGATGGAATTATCTGAAGAAAAAAGAAAAGATTGGCAGAATGGAAAGACCTTTAGAAGAATCTTTAGAGGATTTTAGTTCTTCAATAGACGAAATGCTGGAATTGCGTTATAAAGAAGCCATTCTTTCAAGAGAACAAGAAGGACGATATCCAGGATGGAATGAATTATCAGATCAAAGGCTTACAGAAGCCCTACTGATGCTTCGGGAGGATGAAAGGTGTTTCATTTATCAACATGTTTTTGAGGAAAGAACTTTTAAAGAGATAAGCTGCCTAAACGGAGTCAAAGAAGATAAAGTAAAAAGTATTTACTATTATGCTATTCATAAAATCCGTAAATGGATGGGAGGTGACTGATGATGGAATTTGAAAGGGTTTTATTTAGAGCCAAGCAAGGAGATGAGAAGGCTATAGAACAGATATTGGAGATGTTTCGGCCAATGTTAATCAGAAATTCTTTAATACGGGGAGTATTTGATGAAGATCTATATCAAGAGCTTGCGATAGAAACATTAAAATGTATACAGCGCTTTAAACAATTGGAGTAGTGGGATGAGAGATAAAAGACACTATGAACGAAATCGGGGACAGAATAGGATAACCTTCTTGTTAAACTGCTGATTTTGTTGTAAAAATAAAGTAACCTAATTGTAAAATTTTTATAAAAGGAGATTGATGAGATGGGAACAAAAAAGATGAAGAAGACTGCGGCAGTTATCATTGCAACAGCAACCGTATGTGGAATGACGGTGGGATGTACGCCGAAAGAAGAAAAAATTGAAGTGAATGCCTCCACTTCTCCATACGAAGATATGGTGGATTATTTTGAGCAGGAAGGATTCATTTTGGAGGACTGCGAACCGGTTGATATCAATGAAACAACAGGATATCTCACGGACAATACAAACGGAGAGTTTACTGAGACGAAAGTGGCGGATAAAGCATATGATTATGATGGACTCTGGCTGTTCTGGTGGGATCAGGAAAACAAGACGGATTTATATGGAAACTATGAGTCTATGGCTACTAACCAGGGAACGATAGTCCTTGCCGGAGGCGCCGCGGTTCTTGAGACGGAAGCGGCAAACGGAGCTTATGCGATTGCATTTTCAGAGGACTATGAAAAGAAACAGGACGCGGCCAAAGCGTTTGAAACGCTGGAAAACGAATAGCAGCTCCAATATAACTGTGAAAGTACGAAAGCAGATGCTCTGAAATTAAGAAAAGGCAGGGAAACAATATGGAACGGGTTTTTGGAAAAGACAGGGGTAGCATGGGAAGCTTCTTCCGCATGCTGCAGAAGGCAAGACTTCCTTATCTGTGGATTCTTGCATATATTGCCATTACAGCTCTTCTTACCAACGTAGGAATCAGCGTAACGGAATACACGGCCGAACTGTTTGCCGGAAATGTGAATTTTGGCACCGTGGTTCTTCCGTTTTTGGCTTTTACATTACTATCCCAGCTGATCGGTTCGGTCAGTAAGATTATGAGTAACTTGTGTGTTGCGCGAATTGACCGTAATATCAGGAAAATGATCTGGAGTAAGACCGTCAGGCTGCCGCTCCGATATTACGAAAAAAATAAGCCCAAAGAAATGATTTCCCGTATTACAACGGATATCACGGCGATCAGTCAGCTTATCATGCAAGTATTTGTTGCTATTCTCACTTCCGCGTACACGCTGGTCATTACGCTTGGAAAAATCGGCTCCTACGACCAGAAGCTGATGATTGCTCTGATCGCGGTACTTCCGCTGAATTTAGTCATTGCATTTGTTATGGGAAAGATGAAGTTCGGAGTGTTGGATCTGGTAAATCAAAAAAATGCAGAGCTGACACAGACGATTGCAGAAAAAACCAATAATCTTCTTCTCATCAAATCTTACGGAAAAGAAGAAAAGGAGCTTCAGACAGGGCAGGAGAAGATGAAAGGGTTCTATAAGAGTTCGATTTTGAATGCGTGGCTGGGATTCGCAACTCCGATGTATGCATTGGTGGGCGCTATGCAGTTTATTGTGATCGTGATGGTAGGCCGAAGCTTTTATTCATCCGGCGCATTGACTCTTACCCAATGGATCGCCTATTATGGATTCGCGGTGAACATCGTTAATCAGCTCAGCGCGTACTGTGTATATTGGACAACCTTCAAGGGCTCCCAGGGAGCGACCAGAAGAGTAGCCCAGATTATGGAAGAAATGGAAGAAGATATAGAGAACGGCGAGCATGTGGAGCATCTTTGCGGCGATATTGAATTAAGAGAGGTTGATTTCTCTTATGAGGATAAACTTCTGTTCGACAAACTCAATCTGAAGATTCCGGCAGGACGCGTGACGGCGCTTATCGGACCGTCAGGGAGCGGAAAGACGACGCTTCTGAATCTGGTGGAGCGTATGTATCCGGTTTCGGGAGGTAAGATTTTATTTGGGGGCGAAGATACCGCGCGGTATTCGCTCAAGAGCTTCCGAAGCGAGATCTCATACGTAACGCAGGAAAGTACATTGTTTGCAGGAACGATCCGCGACAATATCCTGTTCGGAATTAAGAGAGAAGTCACGGATGAAGAACTGGAAAAAGCATGTACGGACGCGGAAATTATGGATTTTATCAGGGAACAGCCGGAGGGATTCCTGGCGGATGTAGGCGAACAGGGAGAGAAGCTTTCCGGCGGACAGAAACAGCGGATTGCTTTTGCGAGGGCGCTTCTAAAACAATCGGATTATCTGTTTATGGATGAGGCGACCGCGGCTATGGACATCCGGGGAAAAGATCAGGTATGGAAGAGTGTGAAACGGCATATGGAAGGTAAAACCGTGCTTATGGTTGCCCACGACAGACAGACCGTACAGAAAGCAGATTATATCATAGTAATGCATAACGGAAAGATTATCTGTCAGGGAGAACCGGCGGAAGTATATGCCGAGAATACATATTACCGAGAATTAATAGGAAGTGAGGGACAGGGCAGATGAAAAACAACAAACATGTAATATCGTTTTTTCTGAGCTTTTACAGAAGGCTTTCAATTCCCTGGTGGCTCTACCTGATCGCATTCGGAAGCGGCGTGGTTTATGCCGAGGTCGGAATGAGAGTATCGGAGTATCTGGTCCGTGTGAACAAGGGGGAACTATATAATTCTGTTATTTTAGGTTATGTCTTTTTTACGATTTTTAATGCATTGCTGGGATTTTTGCGGCCGCTTGTGGAAGAGTATGCCAATCAAAAAGTGATCCTGCGGGTAAGGTTTTCGATGTGGAGGAAGATCCTGCATCTTCCGATGGATCAGTTCGGAAAGGAACAGCCGTCTTCGCTGGTGTCGGCCGTTACGAACGACGTAACTCAGGCGACTCTGGTGATCAGCGGAATATTCTCAGGAGCTGCGTCGCTGTTCGGATTTGTCCGCGCCTGTATGATCTTGTATCAATACAATTCGCCTCTCGCAGCATACCTTTTGCTCTGCATACCGGTTGCGGTGGCAATGTTTGTCATCGTCGGCAAGCTGCAGTTTACCATAATGAAAAAGCGCTATGCGGCGTTGAATGAAATGACCACCTTTTTCTCCGAACACCTGTCGGCCGGGAAATATGTAAAAGCGCAGGTAATGGAAGAGAAAGAGCTGGAAAGCGGATATGCGGCAATTGATTCACGGTATAAGGCAGATATATACTATGCTTTCATGGAGCAGATTCAGGTTCTGACCAATTCCCTCTACTCCCTTCTTACGACTGTCGTAATGGCAATGGGCGGTTCCAGATTGATTAACGCCGGGAAAATGGAAGCGACAGGGATTAATATGTTCAGCACCTATATGACGCAGGTGAATCTCTATATAGCGGAGCTTTTGACGGTGTGGCAGAACGTGATGGGCTCGAAAGGCGCGCTTGTCCATGTCGGGGATATTCTTGATATGGAAGAGGAGCATACGGAAAAAGGCAATTCCTGGACAGAATCCGAGAACAGAGATATTGTGTTCAAAAATGTGAACTTTGGATATGGGAGCGAAAAAGAAATCCTTCATGACTTTTCCGTTTGCATTCCGGGAGGAAAGACGACGGCGGTGATCGGTGATAACGGTTCCGGAAAATCTACGGTCATGAAACTGATACAGGGATTCTACCAGCCTGATTCGGGAGAAATATGGGTTGGAGGAAACAGGATAAGCGAAACGAGTCCCCGGGAATGTCATAAAAAATTTGGCTATGTACTTCAGAACAATCCGCTGATGTCAGGTACGATCCGGGATAATATTCTGTATGGCACAGAAGGAGAGACACCGGAGGAAGAGATGAAAAAAGCGGCAGGAGAAGCCAGGGCGGATTCTTTTATAGATGCGCTTCCCAACGGATATGATACGACTCTTGGAGAGGCGGGGAACCGTTTGTCAAGCGGTCAGAAACAGAGGATAGCCATTGCCAGGGCATTGATTGCGAAGCCGGATTATCTGATACTCGACGAGGCGGGGGCGAGTCTGGACCATGACACATATATGAAGATCTATCATGGCATCAGGAAGAAGATGGAAGGCAATACGATTGTTTTCATCGCCCATGATATGCGTGAGATTGCAGAAGCAGACTATCTGGTCGTTATGCATCACGGACGTCTTGAAGCCTGCGGAACCCATGAAGAAGTATTTGCCGTAAGCAGGACTTATCAGGAATATCTGCAGTCCACTGAGGCATCTTAAAAGAAAGAAGGAATGATTATGAAGAAATTTACGATTGTGTCTTCCCTGCTTTTCGTGTTACTGTTTTGTGGGATGGTGGGATATGTGGCGTTGTCCGAAGACTTTACGCCTCCAAAGGAGGAGGAAGAAACGGCCGTGCTTGAAGAAGAAGACAGGGAAGCGCCTGTCTGGAATAAGACAGTGGATGAACTCGTCTCATTTCTGGAGGAGAAGGGGCTGATCCATGCAGACAGTAAAGTGACGCTCAGTGCGGAAGGTCTGTGTACGCTTGCGCTAAAGTATGACGGAGCCGAAATATACTGGTGGGATCTGGAGAATCTGGATCCGGAATCTGACGAGTATCAGGCATATGAGAGTCTCAGGACAAAAGGCGAGATAGATTTATATGGAGCCGGTACGATTATCATGCCGAAGAAAAACGGTCCTTTTGCACTTTTATTAACCTATTATGAAGGCGATGTGCAGGCGTTAGAAAAAGCGTTTGGAGAATTTGGTCAGGAGAATTGATTGATGAAAATGAAGCTTGTTCTGGTAGAAAATGATGAAACATTGTGTACAGAGCTGAAAGAATTACTGGCGTTTTATAATGTATTTGACATTGTGCATACCTTTGACGGAATCAATGAAGCCAATAAATATATCTGCCTGAACGAGGTGGACGCGGTATTTATCAATATCAAAACAGGGAATCCAAGATACAGCGGGGACGGCTCCTTTCTGGCATACAATCTGTCCCAGATAAAGCCGGACGTCTTGGTGGCGCTGTATTCGGAAGAAAAGTTAGAGGCGGGGCTGGTATTTGACTGCTGCTGCGATGAATACTTTCGGCTTCCGTTTGATAACCGTGTGCTTCAGCGGGTGGTTAAGCGGCTGCAGTATTTGTTTGAGCTGCTCCAATACAAACGGTTATCCGTGAACCGTTCTATGATGATCAAGACGAGAAACGGATATCAGCTTGTGGATATTGATAAGGTTCTCTTTATCGAACGGACGGACCGCAAGAACAAGATGGTGATGGTGGACGGAAAGGAAATGCTCCTTTCCGGATATTCTATGAACGAATTGGAACAGATTCTGGAAGGTTATAATTTTTACCGGTGCTATCAGTCTTTTATCGTGAATCTTTCCAAAGTATCTTATGTCCGGGCGGACAACGAAGCGAAAAATTTTGCTCTGATTTTCGACGGATATGCGGGGGAAGTTATGGTGAGCCGCGATAAATATACGGAAGTACTGCAGCTTCTGAAAAGTAAATATGCGAAGCTTACGCTTTAGGAGGAGAAAGATGAAGTCAAAAGTTTTATCGTTTGCCGAATATGATCAGGTGGATATCAGTATGTACAAGAAAGTATTCAAGCTTGACGAGAAGGCGTACAAGAAAGAAATAGATTTTATAAAGAACAAGAACAGCACATGGGAAGAAGCGGGGGAAGTTACGGACGGAGCGCTTATTGTATGCGACATGGAATCGGCAAATCCGTTTTTTAGCAGAGAGGACCTGAAAATCATGGTAGGACAGGGGTTCTTTCACAAGAAGCTGGAAGCGATGTGCGTCGGGCTGAAAAAAGGGACGGCCGGTGTGCTGGACGTCGACGGGGAGAAAGTGACCGTAACGGTTCGTTCCATTCAGCAAAAAAAGATTCCTGTGATCACGGACGGGATGATAGAAGCTCTTGGAATTGAAGGAGTGAGCGATGTAGAACAATATGAGGCTCGTCTGATCCGGGAACAGAAAAAAAAGATTGCGGAAAACGAGGGATACGAAGCCGTTCAATATGTGATGGACAAAGTATTTGAGGCCAGTACGTTCGATCTTAAGAAGGCTGACTGGAAAGAAATGACAGATCATGAAATTAAGAGATTGAAGGAAATCTCCAGAGAACAGGGGTTGAATCTGGAAACCATGACGCCAGAGGAATTTGAAGGGAAGATGCCGTTCTCAAGCTATCATGAATTATTCGCAAGCGTGCAGAACGATTCATGGGACAGGCTCTGCGGCTATCTTCTGGGGCGGGAATACGCAGAAAAAGACGGCGTCGGATATACGATGGAGCAATACCGGGACGATATGGATGAGTACGTGAAATTCTGGCATGAAACGAAAGAAAATGCAGAAAAAATCAATACTTATGAATATTCGGAAATTATGTTTTATGTAAATTATTATTACAATAAAGTAAAAGAATACGTGACAGAGAATTTTTTTAAGGAGGAAAAGTAGATGGCAATTCAATATGCGGATGATGAAAGCTTTAAGGAACAGATTAAGGAAGGGTTTGTGATCGTGGATTTCTTTTCCGCAACATGCGTACCGTGTAAAGCCTTTTCCCGTATTTTGGAAGAGCTAGACGCGGAGCTTCCGTTTATCAATATCGTGAAAGTGAACACCACAGATTATCCGAAGCTTGGCAAAGAGAATCGTATTTTTGCGGTTCCAACCGTTCAATTCTACAAAGACGGTGAAAAGAAGTTTGAGAACGTAGGCGTGATGGAAGTTGAGGAAATAAAAGAGAAGATTACAGAATTCATGTATTAAGAGGGAACGGATATGGAAATCGGGGAAAAAATCTATGGATTTGAAGTTAAAGAAAAGAAGTATGTGCGGGAGGTCGAAGGAGATATTATTCAGATGGAGCACCTGTCAACCGGAGCGCAGGTCGTCGTCATAGACAATCAGGACGTTAAAAAGAGCTTTCTGGTTGGATTTCGGACCATACCAAAGGACAGCACGGGAGTTTTCCATATTCTGGAGCATTCTGTGCTGAACGGTTCCCGCAGATATCCGGATAAAACGATGTTCGTCAATCTGATGAAACATTCCATGGCAGAATTTGTCAATGCAATTACATATCCAGATCATACGGTATATCCCTTTTGTACAGAGAATGAGAAGGATTTTATGAATCTGACGGACGTTTACCTAAACGCGGTATTTTGTCCGAATGTTCTTACGGATAAAGAGATCTTCGAACAGGAGGGCTGGCATTTTCAGTGTGAAGACGGAAAAGCTCCGGAGATTAACGGCGTTGTCTATAATGAGATGAAGGGAGTTTTCTCGTCCCTGGACAGCATATTAGAGGATGAAATGTCTAAGGCAATGTTTCCGGAAACGGCTTATCGTTTTGTTCCCGGAGGATTTCCGGATACGATTCCCGCGCTATCTTATGAGGAATTTCTGGAATATTACAGGACATTTTATAATGCTTCCAACTGCTGTATTGTTCTATATGGGAAAATGAATACGGAACAACTGTTTGAGTATATTGACAAAGTTTATCTGGGAAAAATGAAACGCTCAGAACCTGCGAAGCCGGTTATGCTGCAGAAACCCGTAAAGGGAATCCGAAATAAGCTGTATGATAAGGAGAAGTTCGGCGATCAGGGTGTGTTTGCGTCATGCACCTATAGTCTGGGTGATTTTGACAACCGGGAACGTATGAATGCAGTCTATATCCTTATGCAGGCGATTATGGGGGAAGACGAGGCGCCGATGAAGAAAGGGCTTATTCAGAGCCTGGGAATCCCGGAGATTCAGTATTTTATCATGGATGGTATCAGACAGCCCTATCTTGCCATTAAAATAAAGAATACAGACAAAGAAACTGCCGGCCGGTTGAAAACGGTTATCACAGAACAGGCGGACAGACTTTGCAGAGAAGGAATCGGAGAAGAGGTATTGGTTTCGGCGATCAACCGTCTGGAATTTTGGATGAGGGAAAAAGGCGGGAGCCAGCCGGAGGGAATTGAATATGTACTGGATATTGCCGGCGGATGGGCGCAAGGGACCGGACCTTGCGAGATGATAGAATTTGAAGAAACCTATGTGAAGATGCGGACTCTTGTAAAGGAAGGATATTTTGAATCACTTTTAAAGGAAATCCTTCTGGAAAATGATTATGAGGCAGAGGTTTCCCTGGAACCTCTTGAAAAGGCCGAAGAGAAGGGGCAGGAAGAAGAGACAGAAGACCTGCCGGGTCTGTCTGCGGATGATCTGCTTCATAAGAAGGAGGAGCCGCTCACAAGGGCAGAGGAAGAATCCGGTATTACATATTTGAAACAAGAGATCCCTTCAAAAGGAGTGGCATATCAAAGCTGCTATTTTGATATCAGTGATCTGGAGCCGGAGAAAGTTCCTTATGCGAAGCTGCTTTCGGAACTTCTGGGAGACCTTCCTACGAGAAAGCATAGTCTGGAAGAATTAGTGATTGAGAAGAATATGTGGCTTGGAAATGTAAGGGCTTATCTGGAAGCGTACACCAATACAGATGATATCCGGCATGTCAGGCTTAAATTTGTGATGGATATCAGCTGTCTGGAACAGAATCTTCCAAGAGCGGTAAAACTGGGGGAAGAGCTGCTGTATGATACCATTCTGGAGCATCCGGAGATTATTCTGAAAAGGATCAGGCAGAGCCGGATGGAACTGGAGAGGGGATTTGTTACCAGCGGAAACAGTTATGCGTCCGGACGTGCGGCCGCACACTATATGCCGGAAGGAGCGGCAAGGGAACGCTATAACGGAATTCACTATTATCAGTTCTTAGGAAAGCTTCTGAAGAACTTTGACGCGGACCAGGGGCAGATGATCCGGGAACTTAAGGAAATTCAGGAGAAGCTTTGCCGTAAATCTAATCTGGTGATGAGTTTTACAGGCACAGAGAAAGCTTACGGCGATTTCCGCCAGTTGATCGCAGCTTCCGGGTTCTGCGGCAGTGCAAGGGAAAGGGAACCCGGATGGTATCAGGATAAATTGCTTCCCGGGAAATCAGAGGCATTTATCATTCCGTCGGAGGTATCCTATGTTGCGCTTGGAGGAATCGGGGAATATACCGGTGAGGATTATCTTCTTGGCAGAATGGTGAGCTTCGATTATCTGTGGGCAAAGATCCGCGCTGAAGGAGGGGCTTACGGCTGCCAGATGTCTGTACTCCCAAATCAAAGCTGGGCCATGAGCTCCTATCGAGATCCGAACGTAAAAAGGACGATAGAAGCCTTCCGCAGCGCTTCAAGTTGGCTGAAAGATCTTGAATTAGGAGAGCAGGAGCTTCTGAATTATAAGATTGGCGCAGTTGCCGGATATGACCGGACTCCCAAAACATATGTACAGGCAAAACGAATGGATTCCTGGTATCTGAGGCAGGAAGGACCGCAGGTCAGGGCAAAGGTCAGAGAAGGGTTGTTAAATGCGTCGGAAGAAGACTTGAAAAACAGGCGTCAGGCGATGGAGAGCTTTGCAGGAGAGGGAACCGTCTGCGTTCTTGGAAACAGAGCGAAGATCGAAGAGGCGGCCGGCCAATTCGACAATGTAACGGTACTGATGGAGTAAATATAAGGAGAAACGATAAAGATGGAGAATAAGGATATCTGGCTGACATATAGTGCAAAAGAGAAAGAAGAACTTCATAAAATTTGTGAATTATATAAGTCCTGGCTGGATAAAGGGAAAACGGAAAGAGAATGTGTGGAACTGGCGGTAGAACTGGCAGAAAAGGCGGGATATCATAATCTTGAGGAATATCTGTCAGAAGAGAGACAAATCCGGAAAGGGGAAAAAATTTATGCTGTCTGCATGAAAAAATGTATTGTGCTCTTTAGAATGGGAGCAGAGCCGATCTCGGCAGGGATGAATATTCTTGGCGCCCACATCGACTCTCCGAGAATTGATATAAAACAGAATCCGCTTTATGAAAAAGATGATTTTACATATCTGGACACACACTATTACGGAGGCATAAAAAAATACCAGTGGGTGACGCAACCGTTAGCGCTTCATGGAGTGGTTGTCAAGAAAGACGGAAGCTGTGTGAATATCAGTATCGGTGAAAGAGAAGATGAACCAGTATTTGTCATTACGGATCTGCTGGTCCATCTGGCTTCAAAGCAACTGGAAAAGAAAGCGGGAGAAGTCATCGAAGGAGAAAAACTGGATATCCTGGTTGGAAATTGTCCGATTGAACGGGATGAAAACTTGAAAGAAGAAAAAGAAACGGTGAAAGCCAATGTCCTGAAAATCCTGGAGGAAGCTTATGGGATTAGCGAAGAAGATTTTGCTTCTGCGGAACTGGAAATTGTACCGTCAGGAAAGGCGAGAGATATAGGATTTGACCGCAGTATGATACTGGCATACGGGCAGGACGACCGTATCTGTGCATTTACTTCTATCATGGCTATGTTGAGTGTAGAAGACAGCAGTCGTACGGCGTGCTGTCTGTTAGTGGACAAAGAGGAAATCGGAAGCGTCGGCGCGACAGGAATGCATTCCCGTTTTTTTGAAAATGTGGTAGCTGAGTTGCTTGTTTTGACAGAAGGAGAGTCGAACATTAAGGTGAGAAGAGCGCTTGCAAATTCAAAAATGCTTTCTTCCGATGTGAGCGCGGCGTATGATCCGCAATTTGAAGAAGTGTTTGAAAAGCGCAGCGCGGCATATCTAACGAAGGGGCTTGCATTTAATAAATTTACAGGAAGCCATGGTAAAAGTGGTTCCAATGACGCGAACGCCGAATATCTGGGAGAAATACGCCGAATCATGGAAGAAGCCGGGGCGGCGTACCAATTTGCGGAATTAGGCAAAGTAGATATTGGGGGAGGCGGTACGATCGCATATATAATGGCTAATTACGGCATGGATGTTGTTGATTCAGGCGTGGCGGTGCTGAATATGCACGCGCCATATGAAGTGAGCAGCAAATCAGATATTTATCAGGCGGTGAAAGGCTATAAAGCATTTTTGAAGTGGAGATGTGAGAATGAAAAGAGAGGATAATATTTATCAGATATATGTGCAGATTCTGAAAGAAGAACTGGTTACAGCCATGGGATGCACGGAACCCATCGCGATTTCTTATGCGGCTGCAAGAGCAAGGGCGGTATTAGGGGAATTGCCGGAAAAGATTGTAGTAAAGGCAAGCGGAAGCATTATTAAAAACGTAAAAAGCGTTGTTGTTCCGAATACCGGCGGTTTAAGAGGAATAGAGGCCGCAGCCGCAGCCGGCGTTGTCTGTGGAAATGAGAACAAAAAACTGGAAGTTCTTTCGGAGATAGAGTCGGAGGACATAGAGCGTATTAAAGGTTATTTGGGACAGGCAGATATCAAAGTTGAATATCAGGAGACAGGGCGTACATTTGATTTGTCCGTATGTGTTTATAAGGAACATTCCCAGGCAAGCGTCAGGATTACGGATTATCATACCAATATTGTTCAGATAGAAAAGAACTGGGAATTCATCCGTGACGATTTGAAAGACGAGAAAATAGAAAAAGCGAACAGGGACGTTCTTTCCATGGAGAATATATGGGAATTTGTCCGATGTGCAGATATTGAAGATGTGAAAGAAACCCTGGATAAACAGATAGAATGCAATATGAAGATTGCCAGGGAAGGTATACGCGGAAATTATGGGGCAAATATCGGAAGTATACTGCTTAAAATGGAAGGTGATTCTGTGCAGGTACGCGCAAAAGCGATGGCAGCAGCCGGTTCTGATGCAAGAATGAACGGCTGCGGACTGCCAGTCGTGATCAATTCAGGAAGCGGCAATCAAGGCATTACCTGTTCTGTTCCGGTATTGGTTTATGGAGAAAGTCTGAACTGTGATATCGAGAAGATTTATCGGGCATTATTGTTATCTAATCTTACGGCTATTTATATAAAAGCAGGAATCGGGACATTATCTGCATATTGCGGGGCGGTCAGCGCAGGCACCGCCGCAGGAGCGGGAATCGCTTATCTGCATGGAGGCGGGTATGAGGAAATCAAGCATACGGTCGTGAATGCGCTTGCAATTGTATCCGGCATTGTCTGTGACGGTGCTAAAGCGTCTTGCGCAGCGAAAATCGCATCATCTGTAGAAGCAGGAATTGTCGGGTATTATATGTATCTGAATGAACAGGAATTCTGCGCGGGGGAAGGAATTGTGGCGGAAGGAATCGATCGGACGATTGAAAATATAGGAATACTCGGCAAGGAAGGAATGAAAGAAACGAATAAGAAGATTATAGAGATGATGATAAAATGAAAAAGAGCACCAGCGAAAAATTAATGAATTTATTGGGCGTTGCAGCCGGGAATGCAATATTGGCGCTTGCCGTGGTTGCTTTTATTGTTCCGGCAGGGATTCCGATGGGAGGAGCTACCGGCTTGGGAATTGCCGGGAATCATTTTTGGGGAATTCGGACTTCAATCATCGTCTTTAGCTTGAACAGTATATTGCTTATCATAGCATGGTTTATTCTGGGAAAAGGATTCGTTAAGAAAACTCTATTGAGTACATTTATCTATCCCTTATTTCTTGAACTGTTACAGAAAATTCCAGGAATCACAACTATGACAGACAATATACTGTTGTCTGCCATTTTTGGGGGACTTCTTGTAGGCGTTAGCATGGGGATTGTGGTAAGGGTCGGAGGATCGACGGGGGGAACGGATATTATTGCCCTGATAGCAAACAAAAAAACTTCCCTTTCAGTCGGCGTCACGGTGTATATGGTAGATTTTGTGGTTTTAGGCATACAGGCTTCTTTCTCTGATATGGAGCAAATACTTTATGGGATTATACTGACTCTTTTGGCAACGGTTGTGATTGATAAAGTTGTTCCGAATGGAAAGGTTTCTATGCAGGTGATGATTATTTCAAGAGAGTATAAAAAGATTCAGGGAAAAATATTGCAGGACATAGAAGCCGGAGTGACGCTTTTTCACATACAGACGGGATATAGCGGTGAAGAACAGAAAGGAGTTATGTGTGTGATTCCAAGACACAAACTGTTTGCTTTGAAAGAGATGGTCTGTGAAACAGATCCGTTTGCGTTTCTTACCATTAATCAGATTAACGAGGTGAATGGTCAGGGATTTACCAGAGAACGTATTGCATATGAAGAACTCAAAAAGGAAAGAATATAAACTTCCTGTATCAAGATTTAATATCGGACTTCCATTGCTGGTATGTATAAATTCGATTATCTAAAATAAGGTTTTCAAAAATATATGAAAAAAGAAACGATGAGTTACATTAGGGGACAATTAGATGATTCATATACCGGAGAAAGTGTGGACATTTTGGTATAAATCATGGAGACGGTTACCAGTTTATAAGAATAAAAGAAAAATGAAGAATCCCGGAGGAGTAATCTTCCGGGGATTTTTTTGACTTAGAAGGTTGCGTTTAGTGCTGTCTGCCGTACAGAACTGGTAGAAATATATGAAGAAGCACGGTTTGGTATGGTGCTTTATGGGGAGGCGGAAGAATGGCTACGTATGGTTATCATCGAACCAGTACACGGGATCAGCATCTTGACAGGGGGATTCATGAGATTCAAATATTTTGCAAGGAGCACGATTTGGAACTGGAAAATATCTTCACAGACCAGCAGACGGGCAAAAACTTTAACAGGCCGAGATACACGGTTCTTGTGGAAGATGTTCTTCGGGAGGGAGATATCCTGCTCGTAACAGAGCTGGACCGGTTAGGCAGGAATAAGCGGGACACTATGGAGCAGATCCGGAAACTGCAGAGCAGGGATGTCCGGCTGATGGTTCTGGAACTCCCGACAACACTGATGGATCTGTCTAAGATGGATAATTCCATGGCGTGCCTGATGATGGAGACGATTAACAACATGATGCTGGAGCTTTACGCTTCAATCAGCGAATCCGAAATCCAGAAGAAGGAAAAACGCCAACGTGAAGGTATCGCCATGAAGAAGCTCCGTGGAGAATGGAGTGACTATGGACGACCGCCAGCGATCAAAGAAGAGGACTTTGCCAAAGCATACCAAAGAGTGACTGCAGGTGAGATCACACAGGCTGACTTGAAGCGTGAGTTGGGCTTATCTCACACTACTTTTTATCGCTACCGTAAAAAATATTTTGAAAAAAATCCGGAAATTTTCCAATCTCAGGAAAAATGACACTATTACTTATATGAAAGCAAAATTTTTAGAGGAGGTAATAGCGTTATGAGTGAAAAAAGAGAAGGAGCATTGTTCTATGATAAGGAAAGCGGACGGTATGATATCCGGTTCGGTCTGGATTCGTATTACGGTGGGCTGCACTGTGGGGACTGCTTTGACCTGAAGGTGGACAATGCCTGGGTTCCGGCCAGGATTGAGATGGGGGATGAATGGTATCTGGCAGGACTGCCCCGGATGAGCCTTGACGGACTGATTGTACGGATGTAAGGAGGACATATAGGTGTTTGTGAAATGGATAGGTCAATGGAACAGGTACTTATGAGGTTTGAAGCAGATTATGATGTTGTGCTGGAGTGTATTCAGGAAGTATATGGTCTGGAAGGCGATAACCTGCGACTTGGAAAAGATTTCCACAGGACAATGGTGTTTCCCTTTATGAAAATGCTAGAGCGGCACTGCAGCGGCATTCAGGTGGAGAACTTACATAAAGTATTGTGGGAAGTCTATCAGGAGAGTACGGGCGGAAAGGATTTTCTGGAAAAGGCAGACATCACTCTGAAGCCATATTGCAGGGAAATATCATCGTCAGAACAAAATTCATGTATTTGACTGCTCTGCTTTATATGAACGCAAAGCTACAAAAGAAAAATTCCGGCCAAGGTTAATCCTCGACCGGAATTTTTACTTGCCATAGCATACGAAGGAAGCTGCCAGTGGCAGGTTCTGTCGTTGGAATAATCGGCAGTTGATTTTCCCGGCCTGATTACATACAATATGATTATTAATTACGAATGATAAACAGCAATCAAAGTAGAAATTGCAAAGATTACAGGATAAGCAGGTGAGATAGATTGAGATATTATATTGCAGACCCGCATTTCTTCCATGGGAACCTGAATACAAAGATGAACTACCGAGGATTTGCGGATGTGGAGGAAATGAATGGATATATGCTACAGAAATGGAACGCGAAAATCCGAAAGAATGATGAGGTTGTGATTCTGGGAGACTTATCATGGGGAAAGGCGGAAGAAACCAATGAACTGCTAGGGAAGTTGAATGGGAGGCTTTATCTGATTCAGGGGAATCATGACCGGTTCCTGAAGAATAAGGACTACAATGCCAGCCGTTTTGTCTGGATCAAACCTTATGAGGAACTGCAGGATAACAAGCGGAAGGTCATTCTCTGCCACTATCCTATCATGTGCTATAACGGGCAGTATCGTCTGGACGGAAATGGGAATCCTAAAGTATATATGCTTTATGGCCATGTGCATGATACCTATGACCAGCGGCTGATTGAACAGTTCCAAGAGATAACAAGGAGCAGTATCCGTGAGAATCCGGACGGGGAGAAACGGGCAATTCCGTCGAATATGATTAATTGTTTCTGCATGTATTCAGACTATACCCCGCTCACGCTGGATGAATGGATACTCTGCGACAGGAAAAGGAGAGAAAAATTATGTGCGGAAGATTCTATGGAGATGGGGAGACAGCCAAAGAGATTGAACGGGTGATTCATAGCATAGATCTGAAGATACAGAAAATGCGTTTAGGGGATATCTACCCGTCCCAGTCTGCCAGTATTCTGACTTGTTACAGCCGACAGATAAATCCGTTGTTGGCAGGTCCTACAGCAGAAAAATCACCGGCAAGTTCCAGAATAAGGAGCGTTTTATGATTCTTACCACACAGGCAAACGCTTCTGTCAGTCCTGTCCATAACCGTATGCCGGTGGTTTTGGATGAGAGTGAACTGGAAGACTGGGTTTATGATGATAAGTTCACGGAATACGTGCTTCATAAAATTCCGCCAAAACATTGGAGGAAACAGGAATATGAGCAGCAGAGTCTGTTCCTGACATGAAAAAACCATCTGGTGATTATGGTAATCTTATCACCAGATGGCACAGAAATTCAGTCTGTTTTGTTTCCCTGCTGTTTATATTGTCTGATGGTTCGCAAGCTGCTCTACTTCTGCCACACTAAGGGCTGAGTATTCCGCAATCTCCTCGACTGTCAGCTTT
>OFFX01001165.1_pt1 | contig 19509 bp, 20 predicted proteins | sample 1521511 | NCBI WGS metagenome assembly OFFX01 (sample SAMEA3504125, study PRJEB24116) | mouse gut metagenome | biome: mouse gut; feature: mouse-associated habitat; material: faeces | place: Denmark | collected 2011
CTTCGGAAAGGAGTTCCGTCTTCTGCGGAAGGCGGCCGGGGCTCTGCCTTTGTCCCCTGCAGCCCTAACGGGCCGCTTCGCGTCCCTTCGGCCCTGCTAGCCAAGACTCCAGGCAATCGTTTTCGCTCTCTGGAAGGTAAGGGTTGCTTCTGTCAGTATTTTGTCAGAAAATCGCAAGGAAAAAAGCACACCCTGACGGCCCACATCTGGTAAACTGGTTATAGCGCCCCGCAGCTTGTGCTTTGCCACCCACAAAGCTATAATAAGAAGCAGCGGCCTGGGGCCTCCGGCGCGCCGGGAGCTGCTTTGAAAAAACGCGGGGAATAGGTGAGAAAGATGGAAAAGAAAATCATCATTGTGGATGACGAGAAGGAGATTGCCGATTTGGTGGAGCTGTACCTGCGCAGCGAGGGGTTTGAGACAGCCAAATTTTATACCGCCCTTCCGGCCCTGGAGTACGCCCTGCGGGAGGAGGCCGCCCTGGCGGTGTTGGATGTGATGCTGCCGGATATGGACGGCTTTACCCTTTGCCAGCGTATCCGGGAGCGGTACTTTTATCCCATTATCATGCTTACAGCCAGGGTGGAAGATATGGATAAAATCACCGGCCTTACTTTGGGGGCGGATGATTACGTCACCAAGCCCTTTAATCCCTTGGAGCTGGTGGCCCGCGTCAAAACCCAGCTGCGCCGCTACACCCGGTACAACAGCCCCGGCGAGGCAAAGCAGGAGGAGGACACACTGGATCTTCGGGGCCTTTCCATCTCCCGCCAAAGCCACAAATGCACCCTCAACGGGAAGGAGCTTTCCCTCACCCCTCTGGAGTTTTCCATCCTCTGGCATCTCCTCCAAAACCGGGGGCGGGTGGTCTCCTCGGAGGAGCTTTTCGAGGCGGTGTGGGGGGAGCGGTATCTGGATAACAACAACACCGTTATGGCCCATATCGCGCGGCTGCGGGAAAAGCTGGGGGAACCACCCCGGCGGCCCAAGTTTATAAAGACCATTTGGGGGGTGGGTTATACCATTGAATGAGCGTTTTGAAAGGGTAAAAGAATTTCTTTGGATGGCCTCGGAGTGGCTCCGCCAGCGGACCGCGCCGCTGCGGGACCTTTTGGCGGAGCTGCGGGAGCGCTTCTCCGATTTTCTCTACCACCTGGGGATAGGGCGGCACAGCTACAGCCGCAGCCTCTCCTGGCGGCTGCTGGGACAGTATTTTCTTTCCCTCCTGGCCTCTGCTGCCGGGATAGCCTTTTTTGCCCTCTGCTGTATCCTGTTCTTTGGGGCCGTCAATTGGTGGCGGAATTCGACGCTCCTCCGGAATCTGCTTTACGCCTGCCGGGACTATTTTCTGCTGCTGTACATCCTTGCGGTGGGAATAGCCTGGATCCTCTGCACCATCCACCTCCTCCGCCGTCCCCTGGGCTACCTGGACGAGCTGGTGGCCGCCGCCGAACGGCTCACCCAGGACAGCGGGCGGATGATTTTCCTGCCCACCCCCCTGCGGGAGGCCCAGGACCACCTGAACCTTCTGCGGGAGCGCTCCCTGCGCGCGGCGGCAGTGGCCAAGGAGGCGGAGCAGCGGAAAAACGACCTCATCGTCTACCTGGCCCACGACCTAAAGACCCCGCTCACCAGCGTCATCGGCTACCTCACCCTCCTGCGGGACGAGGAGGAGATTTCCCCTCGCCTGCGGGAAAAATACACCGGTATCGCCCTGGATAAGGCCCTGCGTCTGGAGGATTTGGTGAACGAATTCTTCGATATTACCCGCTTTAACCTAACCACCCTCACCCTGGAGCCGGAGCGCACCAACCTCAGCCGGATGCTGGAGCAGATGGTGAGCGAATTTTCCCCCGTCCTCCAGGAAAAGGAGCTTTCTTGGGAAACCGCCATCTCCCAGGATGTGGAAATCTCCTGCGATAGAGACAAGCTCCAGCGGGTGCTGGATAACCTCATCCGCAACGCCGTCAGCTACAGCGCCCCCGGCACCGCCATCTTGGTGGCGATGGAGCCGGAGGGGAATGAAGCCGTCCTGCGGCTCCAGAACCATGGCCGCACCATTCCGCCGGAAAAGCTCTGCCATATCTTCGAGCAGTTCTACCGGGTGGATTCCTCCCGCGCCTCCGCCACCGGCGGGGCCGGACTGGGGCTCGCCATCGCGAAGGAGATTGTGGAGCTCCACGGGGGGAGCATCACGGCGGAAAGCGAACAGGAAAGCATCCTGTTTACGGTGCGGTTGCCAAAAGGGCTGTAATATCCCAAGGGAGCAAAAAAGGGCATAAAAGTCCCCAAAAGTGGCCAAAAACCGACCGTTTATTTTTCGTTCACAACAGATTCATAATTTATTCATCGCATTTCGGGCCGTTTTGGCCCTTTTTTGTGCCTTTTGGCCCCTTTTTCACCGTTAGAAAATCGTAAGAAATTTTAAAAGAAATCGTCAGCCGGTTTTAAAGAAAAGCGAAAACATAAAAGCCATCCTTCTGGTAAACTGATACCATCGAAGCAAGGCCCCTCATCCCAGATGGAAAAAGGAGTGTAAGAAGGATGTCCAGAAAGCGTTTAACAGAGCGGTTTCCCGCCCTTATCCCCCTGCGGGCGGCCCAGCGAAAGGTCTGCTTTTACCTGGGGATGGCCCTGGATGGAAGGTGCTACGCCCTCCGCCAAACCGGGGAGGAGCTGCCCTGGACCGTCTTTGCCCAAAGCCTCCCCCTTTATAACTGGAACACCGGCTTCCCCATGGTGTACCAGGAGAACAAGGTCCACAACCTGAAGCTGGCCGCCGCCAAGCTGGACGGGCTCCTCATCCAGCCGGGGGAGACCTTCTCCTTCTTCCAGGCGGTGCGGGAGGCAGACAAAACCACCCCCTACAAGGACGGGCTTATTGTGGTAAACGGACAGCTTACCACCGCCCCCGGCGGCGGACTCTGCCAGCTTTCCAACCTGCTGTTTTGGCTGTTTTTGCACTCCCCCCTTACGGTGGTGGAGCGCAGCGGCCACCGGGACAAGGAGTTCCCCGACCTGGGTGGACAGCCCGCCGGGGTGGACGCCACCGTGGCCGAGGGCTGGCTGGACCTGAAGGTGCGCAACGACACCCAGGAGACCTTTCAGCTGCGCCTGGACTTCGGACCGGATTGCCTTACCGGGACGCTGCGGGCCAACCGGGAAACGGGGGTGGAATACCGGGTGGGGAACCGGGACCTGCGGTATTGCCGCGGGCAGGGGGGCATCTACCAGGAGGTGGACGTTTTGCAGCGGATGATCTCCCAGGCCACCGGGGAGCTGCTGGGGGAGCGGTTCCTTTACCGCAACCGCTGCCGCATCGGCTACCCCCTGCCGGCGGGGACGGTGGTTTTGGAGTAGGGGCTGTGTTTGCAAAACAGCCTCCCCCTGTATTGAGCAGAGGAGGAAGAAAACCAAAGGAAGGGTATGGGAAGAGATGGAAAAAATTACAGTGGCAGTTTTCTTCGGGGGCTGCTCCCCGGAATACAGCGTTTCTCTCCAGTCCGCGGCGGCGGTGCTGGAGGCCCTGCCGCCAGAAGGGTACAAGGCGGTGGCGGTGGGCATCACCCCGGAGGGAAGGTGGTACTATTATGGCGGGGATACCCAGGCCATCCGGGAGGACCGGTGGCTTCGCCAGGGGCCCTGCGTTCCGGCCATCCTCTCCCCCGACCGGGGGGAGAAGGGACTGCTCCTCTTTGAAAAGGGCGGGGTGCGGCGGCTGGCTATCAACGCCGCCCTCCCCATGCTCCACGGGCAGCTGGGGGAGGACGGGAGCATCCAGGGCCTCATCGCCCTGGCGGGTATTCCCCTGGTGGGGTGCGGCGTTTTGGCCTCCGCCCTCTGTATGAATAAGGACCGGGCCCGCAGGCTGGCCTCCCTGACCGGCGTTTTAATTCCCCTCTCGGTAATGGTGGAGCGGGGAGAGGGGATAGAAAGGGCCGCCGCCTTGGGGCGGGACAAGGGATATCCCCTCTTCGTCAAGCCGGTGGGGGCGGGCTCCTCCTACGGCGTCAGCCGGGTGGAGCGGGAGGAGGAGCTGCCCTCCGCCTTGGAGCTGGCCTTTCGGTACGACAGCCGGGCGCTGGTGGAGGAGGCGATCCCCGGCGCGGAGGTGGGGTGCGCCGTCCTGGGGCGGGAGACCCTTACCACCGGGGCGGTGGACCTGGTGGAGCTGTCCGGCGGATTTTTGGATTTCACCGAAAAATACACCCCCCGTACCTCGGTGACCCACTGCCCGGCGCCCCTGCCGCCCAAAACCGCGGAGGAGATCCAGGAGACGGCCAAGGCCATCTACCGAAGCCTGGGGTGCTCCGGCTTTGCGCGGGTGGATCTTTTCCTCACGCCGGAGGGGCGGCTGGTCTTTAACGAGGTAAACACCATTCCGGGCTGCACCCCCCACAGCCGTTTTCCCGCCATGCTGGCGGCGGCAGGGCTTTCCCTCCCGGAGGTGCTGGAGCGGACAATTGGAGAGGCGGTGGAGAGATGAGAGAGCGTATTTTGCCCTGGGAGGCGGTAGGGGTTGGGAGCCTGGTGCTGGTGAATGGGGAACATCCCTGCCGGACCCTGCCCTCCCGGCGGGAGCTGGCGGCGGTGGGCCCCAAAAACAGCGGGGTGATGCTGGAGCGCCGGGCGGCCCTGCTGCTGGAGGAGTTGATGGCAAAGCTCCGGGGCTGGGAGGGCATCGCCCCGGTGAGCGGCTGGCGGTCCCTCCAGGAGCAGCGGGACACCTGGGAGGAGGCCATGGTGAAGGAGGGGCCGGAGTTCACCTGGAAGTTTGTGGCCCGCCCCGGCCACAGCGAGCAACACACCGGCCTTGCCATTGATTTGGGGGAGCGGCGGGAGAAAATCGACCCCATCTGCCCCGCCTTTCCCGACCAGGGAATTTGCGGGCGGTTCCGGCGGCTGGCGGCGCGGTATGGCTTTATCCTCCGCTACCCCGCCGGGAAGGAGGCGGTTACCGGCATTGCCCACGAGCCGTGGCACTTCCGGTATGTGGGGACGCCCCACGCCCTCATCATGGAGGAGCGGGGGCTGGTGCTGGAGGAATATATCCAGCTGCTCCGCCGCCATCCCTACGGGGAACGGCCTTTGGTTTGGAAGGGCTGCGGCCTGGCGGTGGAAATCTCCTTCCTCCCCGCCGTCCCTGGGGACAGGGCACAGCTGCTTCAGCGGGAGGACTGGCCCTGGGCCGTTTCGGGCAACAACGCGGACGGATTTATCATCACCCGGTGGAACGGAACAGCCATTCGGGAGCGTGTTATGGGAAAGGAGCGCGCGGCGGGATGAAAAAACAGCTGCTTTTACTGCTGCTTGTGTTAACGTTGGGTTTGGGTGGATGCAAAAAGGGGCCGGTGGCCGGAGGCAATCAGGCGGCCCCCACCGGCAGCAGCTTTATTTTGGGGGTGGACTGCCAGTGCGAGGGGGTCCGGCGCATCAACTACAGCTATTACGCCGGGGAGGAGCGCCGGGGCTGCGGCGGGACCATGACCCTGGACGAGGACTTACGGGACGATTGGAACCTCTCCTTTGGTCCCTCCCAGTTCCGGGAGGAGGGGGATTTGGGGAGCTTTGCCATCGCCTTTTCCCTCTACGGGGCGGACGGGAAGACCCAGCTGGGGAGTACCAACCGGGTGACCTTCCCCGCCCGGTACGGGGAGGGGTACAGCGTCCGCCTCTCCGGGGACCAGGAAAACGGCTTTGCCGCCCAGCTTGTGGAGTGAGAGAGCAGAAAAGGGAGGAAAACACAGAAAAAGGGGACCCTTATAGGGCCCCCTTTTCTGATGGGCAGGGGGCGAAACGCCCCGCCGAACTGGGAAATTACAGGGTATAGGAGAGGATGGGGGGAAGCTCCGGGCCGATAAGGGGTTTGCACCACTCCACAAAAGCGGGGGTGACGCCGTTGCCCGCTTCGTTGATAAACTCCGGCGGCATCAGCCGCTCCCGGAGCATCACCTCCTGGATGTCGATGAGGACGGGTTCCACCTGGTAGGGCTCGGTGGAAAGGCGGGAGAAGCCCACCATCTTGCCGCTTTCCCCGGTGAGGACGGCCCGGACGGCCAGCTCCCCCGCCAGCACCGCCTCCTCCCGGTCCACCGGGGACTGCCAGGCGATGGAGGCCCGGCCCAGGAGGCCCGGCTTTTCGCTCCGGGCCTTGTACCCCAGCTTCTTAATAATAAGGTTTGCCAGATGGGCGCTTACATCCCCGAAGTAGGTGGCCCGTCCCACCGTAAAGATGGGGTCCACAATGGGCTTTCCGTCCGCCCCGGTGAGGCCCTCGCTGGCCACCACCACGCCAAAGCCCTTCTCTTTGATGAGCTTTTCCACATCGGCCAGAAAGCGCTCCGGGGAGAAGGCGCGCTCCGGCAGGTAGATAAGATCCGGCCCCGGCAGGCCGCACTGGGCGGCCAGGGCGCTGGCGGCGGTAATCCACCCGGCGCTGCGGCCCAGGGCCTCGATAACCACCACGTGGATGGGGAGGCTGCGGACGTCGGCGCAGACCTCCGCCGTGGAGGCGGCCATATACCGGGCGGCGCTGCCGTAGCCAGGGGCGTGGTCGGTGATGGCGATGTCGTTATCAATGGTTTTGGGGATGCCCATAACCCGGACCCCCTGGTCCGAGCAGGCGGCGTAGAGCTTACCGCAGGCGTCCATGGTGCCGTTGCCGCCGTTCATCACCACCGCGGTGATCCCCAGCTCCCGGATGACCTGGGCCATGGCGGCGTAATCCTCCGCCTCCAGACAGTCGCGGGAGGTGCCGATGGCGGAGGCAGGGCTTTGGAGCAGCAGGCTTAGGCGCTCCTCCGGCTCTGTCCCCAGGTCCTTTACCTGGCGGCGTAGCAGCCCCCCGGTGCCCCCGATGGCGGCGTAGACGCTGCCCCCCTTCAGGCGGCGCTTTGCCTCCCGTACCGCTCCATAAAGGGAAGAATTGATGACGGCGGTGGGCCCGCCCCCGTGGATAATGAGAAGATTTTCGGCCATGACGCTCCTCCTTTTGCTTCTGCCCGCCGCTGCTTTAGGCGGGGAAACGCCCCCGGCGGTGTGCCAAGGGTCTGCCTATCTGGAAAGCCGCAGAGGCGGTTTTTCCAAAAATACCGATTCTATCATACCAAGTTTGGCGGGTTGGGGCAAGTAGGAAAGTTTTTCTTCTGTTGCTTTTTTCCAGTTCAGTGATTATACTGTATACTGTTCATATGAAACGAGGAGGTGATTCCCTATGGCGGAGGCGATGCTGCGGCACCCCTATCCCACGGTGGAGAAGGGGGGAGATCTTGCCTGGGGCGGAAACCAGGGCTGGCTGAAGGCGCCCCTGGCCCAGAAATACGGCTGCGGCGTGGTGGCGGCCACCGACCTGCTTCTCTATCTCCACCGCTACGGGGAAGGGTGGGGGAGCGGGTACTTCCGGGACCTTCCGGAGGGGGCCATCCCCTGGGAGATTTACGATTTTTACGCCGACCGGCTGCGGAAGCGGTACTTCCCCCTGATTCCGCCCTTCGGCCTCAACACCCTTTTGCTGGCGGGGGGACTGAACCGGTACTTCCGGGAGTACCAGCTCCCCCTGCGGGCGGGCTGGAGGCTTGCCGCCGGTGCCTTTTGGCAGAGAGCGGAGACGATGCTCCGGCGGGACATCCCGGTGATCCTTTGCATCGGCCCCAACTTCCCCTTCTTTTGGCAGAAACACCAGCTGCCCCTTTACACCCAGGGAGCGGAGGGGAGCTTTCTGGCGGAGGGAGGGACGCAGGCCCATTTTGTCACCATGGCGGGGATGGAAGGGGCGTGGCTGACCGTCTCCTCCTGGGGGCGGCGCTACCACATTCGGCGGGAGGAGTACGAGGGCTACTGCCGGAAGCACAGCTGCCCCCTCTACTGCGGCATGGCGGAGATTCGGTAAGGCCGGTGAAGGCGAGAAGGAGGTTGGAACAATGAGCCGTCAAGAAGCGGCAGAGCAATACAGCCGCGCCCAAAAGCGGGGGCGCAAATCCTACAAAAGCTGCATCCTGCGGGGGCGCTACCCCTATCCCCAGGTGCTGGATGAAATCCTGGAGGAAAGCATGACAGCGGGACAGGTGGAGCTGGGGCTGGCGGAAATCCCCCTGGACCAGATTGTGGGGACCAAGACGGAGGGGCGGCGCACCTCCTTTTCCGCCGACTTTATGCCCCTGCTGGACGTGGACACTGAATTTGCCACCAAGTGGATCGACCTTTGCGAGGCCCACCTGGGGGACGAGGGGATCCGGGATCCGGTGATCTGCTACGAATACCTGGGGCGCTTCTATGTCCAGGAGGGAAACAAGCGGGTAAGCGTTCTGAAAAGCTATCAGTCCGCCACCATCCCGGCCCAGGTGATCCGCATAGTGCCGGTGTGGAGCGAGGAGCCAGAGATACTGGCCTACTATGAATTTATGCAGGCCTACCAGAAGACGGGGCTTTACCAGATCCGCTTTACCCAGACCGGGAGCTTTCCGAAGCTGCAAACCGCCCTGGGGCACGAGACGGAGCATTCCTGGAGCGAGGAGGAGCGCCGCAGCTTTATGTCCGGCTTTTACTCCTTCCTGCCCCCCTTCCAAAAGCTGGGAGGGGATTCCCTGCCCATTACGGCGGTGGACGCCCTGCTCATCTGGCTGAAGGTTTACCCCTTCAGCGACCTGCGGGAGCAGCCCGCCGCCCAGATCCTCAAGTCCCTCCGGGCCGTCTGGCCGGACATTAAGGGGCTTTGCCATGAAAACCCCATCTCGGTGACCACCGAGGAGCAGGAGGACCCGGAAAAGGGCCTTTGGGGGCGGCTCTTCCGCTCCAAGGTGTCCACCCCCCTGAACGTGGCCTTCATCAGCGACCTGCTGCCGGCGGAAAGCGACTGGGCCAGAGCCCACGACCTGGGGCGGCAGTACCTGGAGACGGTGCTGGAGGAGCGGGTGACGGTGCAGCACTACGACGGCGTGGGCTGCGGTACCCAGGCGGAGGAGGCCATCGAGGAGGCCATCCGGCAGGGGGCCCAGGTGATTTTTGCCACCACGCCGCCCCTCATCGGGGCCTGCCGGAAGGCGGCGGCCCAGCACCCCCAGGTGCGCATTCTCAACTGCTCGGTCTCCATGCCCTACAGCGGGGTGCGCACCTACTACAGCCGCGTTTACGAGGGGGAGTTCATCGCCGGGGCGGTGGCGGGCATCATGAGCCGGGACGGCCAGATTGGCTATGTGGCCTCCAGCCCCATCTTTGGGGTGCCGGCGGGCATCAACGCCTTTGCCCTGGGGGCCCAGCTTACCAATCCCAGCGTCCGGGTGCGGCTGCGGTGGTCCTGCCTGGAGGAAAACGCCCTGGGGACCCTGGCCCAGGAAGGAATCGGCGTTATCTACAACCTGGATCTCCCCGCCCCGGACCGGACGCGGGAGGCCTGGGGCCTCTGCAAGGTCCGGGAGGACGGGAGCTTCCTTTCCCTGGTTGCACCCTACTGGCACTGGGGGAGCGTCTATGTCCGGCTGGTGCGGATGATTCTGGAGGGCAGCTGGGACACGGCGGATTCCACCCAGGGGCGGGCGGTGAACTACTGGTGGGGGATGAACAGCCGCTCCATCGACATCCTGCTGGCGGAGGAGCTGCCCGCCGGGGTGCGGCAGCTGGCGGGGATTCTGCGCCAGGGTATCATGGAGGGGAGCATCGCCCCCTTCAGCCGGCCCCTGCGGGACCAGGAGGGGAACCAGCGCAACGACGGCACCCGCGCCCTTTCCATCGAGGAGATACTCCATATGGATTGGCTCTGTGACTGTGTGGACGGGAGTATCCCCGGCTACCAGGAGCTGCTGCCCAAGGCCCGGCCCATCGTCCGGCTCCAGGGCGTGTACCGGGATCAGATACCGCCGGAAAAGGAGGGGCCCATCCTGTGAAGCTGCTGCTTATCTCCGACAAAGAAAGCGAATATTTATGGGATTACTACCAGCCGGGGCGGCTGGACGGCGTTGACCTGATCCTCTCCTGCGGGGACCTCCACGCCCAGTACCTCTCCTTTTTGGTGACTATGGGGGGGATGCCCCTGCTGTACGTCCATGGCAACCACGACAAGACCTACGACCGCCGCCCCCCGGAGGGGTGCGAGTGCATCGAGGACAAGCTGGTGGTGCGGAAGGGGCTGCGGATTTTGGGGCTGGGGGGAAGCATCCAGTACAGCGGCGGCCCCCACCAGTACACCGAGCAGCAGATGGCCTGGCGCATCCGGCGGCTGTGGTTCCAGCTCCGCCGGGCGGGAGGGGTGGACATCGTCCTGACCCATTCCCCCGCCCAGGACTACGGCGACGGGGAGGACTACGCCCACCGGGGGTTTGCCTGCCTGCTGAACCTCATCGACCGGTACCAGCCCAAATACCTGATACACGGCCATGTCCACGCCAACTACGGCTTCCGGACCCCCCGGCTCCTGAAGCGGGGGGAAACCACCATCATCAACGCCTACGAGCGGTACATGCTGGAGCTGTAGCCCCATTTACCCCCGGAACTGCTCCAGATATTCCGCCACCGAGCGGCTCATCTCCCGCGAAAAATCGGATTGGTATTTCCTCTGGCAGAAGGCGGCCAGCCACTCCTCGTAGGGCCGCTGGCCCCGCTGGTGGTCCAGCATCTGCCGCAGCTCCGCCCCGTCCATGGAGCGGTAGGTGTTGGGGTGGACGATGTGTTCCAGGGGGCAGCGCCGGGGCTTGGGACGTTCCTGCTGCTGGCGGGTGGGCCGCCCAAAGACCAGCATGGCCGCCGGGAAGACAAAGGGGGGCAGCGCCAAAAGGCGCCGCTGCTCCTGGCAGCGCTCCATAATATCCCCGATGTAGCAGGAGCCGATGCCCAGGCTTTCCGCCGCCACCACGGCGTTTTGGGCGGCGATGACGGCATCGGACACAGCCAGCAGCAGGTCCCCCGCCCCAGGGGCGCGGGGAGCGCAGCCGGCGTCTTGGTAGGCGTCGTACCACTTCTTGCAGTCGGCACAGAAGACCAGCACCAGGGGGGCCTTGGCAATAAAGGGCTGGTTATCGCAGGTGATAGCCAGGGCCTCCTTCAGCGGTTGGCTGGTGATATCAAGGATGGTGTAAAGCTGCTGGTTCCCCGCGGTGGGGGCCTGGCAGGCGGCCTCCAGAATCAGGCGTTTTTCCTCCGGGGTGATGGGATCCTCCCGGTAGGCACGGACCGATTTGCGCCGAAACAGCTGCTGCAATACCTCGTTCATACTTTGTGCAACCTCCTTTGAATTTGCTTACCGCGTGATATGTTCCAGAGTGCAGGCCCTGCTGGCTAAGACTCCAGGCAGCCGCTTTCGCCCTTCACCAAAGTAAGGCCGAAGGCCGTGTAGGGCGTGACACCGGCGGCACGCCGGCAGGGGCACGCCGGCGCTGGAGGAGGAAGAATTCCCGCAACAAAGCGGCGCAGTCCTCCTCCAGAACACCCCCCAGGATGCGAGGCGGGGGCGCACCCTCCAGCTCCATTCGGAAAAGGTCGATTCGGGAGCCCAGGCAGCCAGCCAGGGGGTCCGCCGCCCCATAGACCACCCGCTCCAGCCGGGCGTTCAGGCAGGCTCCGGCGCACATGCAGCAGGGCTCCAGGGTGACGTAGAGGGTGCAGCCGGAAAGCCGCCAATCCCCCACCGCCTGGCAGGCGCTGGTAATGGCTACAAGCTCCCCGTGTCCCAGGGGGCTTTTTTCGCTCTCCCGGATGTTGTGCCCCCGTCCCAGCAGCTCCCCCTCCCGGACCACCACCGCCCCCACCGGCACCTCCCCCAGGCGGGCGGCCAGACGGGCCTCCTCCAGGGCGGCGCGCATCCACTTTTCATGCTCCCCCAGGCCGGGGGCCTCCCGTGTTAGCACCGGCCCAGCACCTCCTCCAGCAGCGGCCGCCAGGTGGTCCAGCAGAGGACGGCGGTGGCGGCCAGCAGGGGGATGCTGCACCCCACCGCCCGGCACCGCTGGGGCAGGGTGAGGGCGCCCCGGTACTTTTCCATCAGCCTTTCCCCCCGGAGGCGGAGGGAGAGGACCAGACAGGCCGCCAGGCAGTAAAGGAGGGAGCAGGCGGCGATGGAGACAGAGACCGTCAGCTGGGTATGACTTCCGCCCAGGGTCCCCGCCAGCTCCACGGCGGAGGCCAGAAGGTTATAGCAGCAGTGGATAAGGATGGTGACCCAAAGGGAGCCGGACAGCACCGTGAAGAAGCCGAAGAGCAGCCCCGCCAGCAGGGCGGGAATCAGCTGGGGCACAGTGGTATGGCAGAGGGCGAAGGCCAGGGCGGAAAGGACGATGGCAAAGCCGTCCCCAAAGGGCCGCGCCCCCTGGAGTATCGCCCCCCGAAAAAGCAGCTCCTCCAAAATGCCGGGGAGGACGGCGGCGGAGATAAGCCCCAGCACCAGGGGAAGGCCCTCCGAGGGGAGGACCGCCTGATGGCCGGGAAGGGTATCCGGGAAACGCTCCTGGAGCAGGACCGAGACCCAGGTGGAAAGGTAGTTGGAAAGGGAGCAGACGCCAAAACAGATGCCCATAGCGGGGAAGAGAATCCCCCGCCGGGGCCGGGCAAGGGGGAAGAGGGGGCGGCTTGTCCGCCCCGGCCCCTGGAACAGCACCATAAAGAGGAGGGGCAGCAGCAGGGAATAGCAGTAGCTGGCCATGTTCACCAGCTGCATCATGGTTTGGGTCACCGGGACGCCGCGGTTTTGCCAGTACCCCCGCAGGAGGCCTACCGGCAGGCTGGTAGAAAGGGCCGCCAGCAGGAAAACAAGCATAGTAAAGCCCACCGCGGCCAAATACCGCCCCAGGGCGCGGCGTTCCAGGCGGCGTTCCTGCTCCGGGTTATACCCCAAGAGGATGTCTTCTTCCATGGCAGCGCCTCCTTTCTCCTAAGCTATTGGGATGCCGGCTCCTCCGAAAGGGGCGCGGCGGCGATGAGAGCCAGCTTTTCCCGGCGGGTGAGGCGTTTCAGTGCCGCCTCCCGGCGCAAAGCAGCGGAGCTATCCGGCTGGGCCTCCGCCCACACCAGGCGCACCGGCAGCCGGGAACGGGTGTACTTCGCTCCCCGGCCCCGATTGTGGGCTGCAATCCGCTGGGGGAGGCGGTTGGTCCAGCCGGTGTAAAGGGAGCCGTCGGCGCACTCCACCATATAGACAAAGCAGCCCTGCTCCATTCTTTTCCCTCCACGGCAAATTTACGCATCCTAAGTATACACGGTTTTTGGGAAAAAGGCAATCCAAAGCCGCCGGGGAGTGGCCAAACACGGTTTTTATGCCAATCTGGGCTGTCGCCCCGCCTTCTTTTTCTTCTTTCGGAAGAAGAAAAAGAAGCAAAAAGAAGAACGGCGAAAAGTTCCAACAACACAGCAGGTTTCATAGGAAAATCTGCGGGTTTGGCCATTCTTCTGCCGCTAAGGGGCAAGGATGGCTTGGTGGCCGGTATGCTTGAGGATATGAAAAAACGAAGCATTGGATTTTCTAACCAGAAAGCCCTCTTGCGATACCGCCCTGGGGATGTTATACTCATAGAAGAAGCTACAGCGGTCGCCGCCCTGGGCATCCTTTGGACAAATCCCCCCACCTTTGTTAAAAACTTTGAAATACATACAGTGCTGTGACAGAAAGGAAAAACGCCATGAAGCTGATGTTCGCCTCCGACATCCACGGGTCCCTCTACTGGGCCAAGGCCATGAAGGCCGCCTGGGAGCGGGAGGCCCCAAAGAAGCTCCTCCTCCTGGGGGACCTCCTGTACCACGGGCCCCGCAACCCCCTCCCCAGGGAGTATAATCCCCAGGGGGTGACCAATCTCCTGACAGAGATGAAGCAGGAGCTGCTCTGCGTCCGGGGCAACTGCGAGGCGGAGGTGGACCAGATGGTCCTCCCCTTCCCGGTGATGGCCGATTATATGGCCCTCTGGCTGGGGGAGCGGATGGCCTTTGTCACCCATGGGCATCTTTATAACGAAGGGAGCCTCCCCATGCTGAAGAAGGGGGACCTCCTTATCCACGGGCACACCCATGTCCCGGTGATTCGGAGCCACCAGGAGGAGGGCTATACCTACCTGAACCCCGGCTCCGTCTCCCTCCCCAAGGAGGACAGCCCCAACAGCTACATGATTTGGGAGAACGGGCGCTTCTCCATCCGGGAGCTGGGGAGCGGGGAAGAATTTATTGGAAGCAGGGTGTAGGGAGCAATGGCGGAGGATATCTTTGCCCGGCAGCGGCTTTTGATGGGGGACACAGCCATGGAGCGGCTGGCCCAAGCCACGGTGGCGGTCTTCGGCGTGGGGGGGGTTGGCTCCTATGTGGTGGAGGCCCTGGCCCGCAGCGGTGTGGGCCGCCTTCTGCTGGTGGACCACGACCAGGTTTCCCCCACCAACCTGAACCGCCAGCTAATCGCCCTCCACAGCACCCTGGGGCAGCGGAAGGTGGAGGCGGCGCGGGAGCGGATACGGGACATCAACCCCGCCGCTCTGGTGGAGCTGTACCCACAGTTCATAACCCCGGAAAACCTGCCCGGCTTCCCCTTGGAGGATTGCAGCTATGTGGTGGACGCCATCGACACTGTCTCCGCCAAGCTGGCTCTGATTCAGCGGTGTCAGGAGCTGGGGGTCCCCATCCTTTCCTCCATGGGCACCGGGAACAAGCTGGACCCCGCCCGGCTGGAGCTGGCGGATATCAGCCAAACCTCGGTTTGTCCCCTGGCCCGCGTTATGCGCCGGGAGCTGAAAAAGCGGGGCATCCTCCACCAGGAGGTGCTCTATTCCCAGGAGCCCCCCATCTCCCCGGCCCCCGCCGCCGGGGGAGAGGAGAACCCGCCGGGGCGGAGGGCCGTCCCCGGCAGCACCGCCTTTGTCCCCGCCGCCGCCGGTTTAATTATTGCTGGCCGGGTGGTGCGCCGCCTGGCCTCCGGGGTGCCGGGGTGCCCCCGGAGTCACGCCCTACCCGGCCCTAAGGGGCCTTAACCCTCCAAAGGGCGATAGTGAGTGCCTGGAGTTTTAGGCGGTTTTGTGCTACAATAGCAATGAAAGCTCACAGCGGTAAAGAGGAGGTGCAGGATGATCCTTTCCATCGAGGAACTGCGGCGGCGGGTGGCGCCTGTGGCGGAAAAGTACCAGCTGCCGGCGGTATACCTTTTTGGCTCCTACGCCAGGGGGGATGCTACCGACCACAGCGATGTGGATATTCTCATCGACCGGAGCGGCTCCAGGATCCGAGGAATGTTGGATATGGGGAGCCTTTACACCGACCTGCGGGACGAAGTGGGCAAGGAGATTGACCTTGTTACCACCCAGACCCTGGAACAGCGGAGCACCTTGGAGCGAACTCCAGAATTTGTTGAAAGCGTGCGGGCAGAAATAAGGCGAATCATTTGAACCGAGGCGACTGGCAGCGGCTTTTGCACATTCGGACCCATTGCAGAGACATCCGGGGCTTTGTGGAACGGTTTGGGAAGGACCAAGATGTTTTTACCTCGGACCGGGCCTGTTTCAATGCGGTATCTATGGCAATCTTACAGATTGGGGAATTAGCGAACGGCCTTTCGGAGAGTTTTCGGGAGATGACAAAGGAGCGGATACCCTGGGGGATGATCCGCGGGATGCGCAACTGGCTCGCCCACGCTTACGGAGAGATGGATGAAGGCGTCTTGTGGGAAACCGCTACAAGGGATATCCCAGCCCTTCTGGACTTCTGCGAGGAGGCACTATCTGGGGAGAAGAGAAGCAATCCCGGCGAAGAGAGGGGAAAGGGATAATAGATGCGCTACGAAAAGGTCCAGATGGCTGTTTTTTTGGAGCGGCCCAACCGCTTTATCGCCCGGTGCCGGATGTTTGACGGCAGCATCCAGGAAAGCCACGTCCCCAATACCGGCCGGTGCCGGGAGCTGCTGGTGCCCGGCTGCAAGGTGTTCCTCCAGTTCCACGACGATCCCCGGCGGAAGACCCGGCACACCCTGATTGCGGTGGAGAAGGAAGGGCGGCTTATTAACATGGACAGCCAGGCGCCCAACCGGGTGGCGGCGGAGGCCCTGGAAAGCGGGGCCCTGCGGCTGACGGCGGCGCCCCCCACCCTTATCCGGCGGGAGATGGCCTACCACGAGAGCCGCTTTGACCTTTACCTGGAGGCCCCCGGCGAGAAGCTATACGCCGAGGTGAAGGGGGTGACCCTGGAGGAAAATGGGGTGGTCCGCTTCCCCGACGCTCCCACCCTCCGGGGCCTCAAGCACATCCGGGAGCTGGAGCGGGCCGCCAAGGAGGGGTACGGCGCGGCGGTGCTTTTTGTGGTGCAGATGGAGGAGGCGGAGTTCTTCTGCCCCAACGACGCCACCCAGCCGGAATTCGGCGCGGCCCTCCGCAGCGCCCAGGCCGCCGGGGTGCAGCTGCTGGCCCGGTGCTGCCACGTCACCCCCCTGGAAATCACCCTGGGGGAGGAAATTCCCATCCGGCTGAAATAATTGACACCTTTCCAGCGTTTTAATAGAGGAAGCAGGTTGCTTTCTCTATTCTTTTTTTATCCGCCTATGGAAAAAAAGGCCGGAAAATCGCCACTGATAGATAAAGAGGCTGCTCCGCCGGGGAGCGGAACCGGCGGGAAAAGCTGGGAAAGAGGCAAAACCACTGGAAAAGCCCGCAGGAATCTGGTATGATGGAAGCAGGAAGGTACGGCCCTGCCGGGGCCTTTGGCAAACGACGCCGCAAAGGAGGGTTTAGGATGAAGCAGATGAAACGGCTGTTTTCGGTGCTGCTGGCCGCCGCCCTGACCGCCCAGATGGGGATGGTAGCAGGGTTTGGGGCAGACTGTGGGACGAATAACGACCATGGGAAGAATGGCTATGTAAAGGTAGCGTGTGGAGAAACAACAACCCATTGGCTGGGTGGAGGTACAACCTTAACCGGCGGCGGAGGCACCAACTATTTCTACGTCACAGGCGGAGAGACGGTTCAGTGCGGAACGGGGGAAAATATTATTGTTGCGCAGAAAATGCCGACTACAAAGGTGACAATCAATGATTTCACCTTTGGACAGGATACACTCTATATTTGCGACAGGAGTTCCCTGACTCCAGATGTGTCTGGGGACAACAGCTACTCTCTGACAAAAGACATGGATCCAATTTTTGAAATCAGCATGAAATCCATGCCAGCAAATACTATCAGTGATATTGCGGATATTGCAGAAGATTTGCTGCCAAGTTCTGATTTGGCCTTTACTGCTTCTCAATTGGTCAACATCAATCTGAATCAGTCCGGAACGATTTCCACTTCTTTAGAAAAGCAAGGAAAAGGGAAACTTACTTATTCCTGGGAAAAGTCTGCCGATTCCGGGGCTAACTGGACCCCGATTTCCGGAGAGGAAAATGCCAGCTATACTGTTCCAAGCAAGGACACGACAGCGCCCACCGTTGGCCTGCAATACCGCTGCACAGTAATGGACGAAATTGGGCAGACAGATTCCGTTATAACAACGGTCAACGTAGTTGGCTGTACAGTGACAGCTTCTTTTAACAGCGGTTACGGAATACCAAATCAGAATATTTCCAACACCGGCAATCCACAGGTTTCCCTTCCCAATGTGAATGCGATCGTGAACATCAGCAACGAGCCCTGCACCATGAACCACACCGGCCATGGCTATACAATAGAGTGGGCGAAAAAAGAACCGGCCCAGCCGGGCGTGTCCATCACCGGAAATACTATGACCCTGGATGCGACACAGTTTCAAGAAGGGTCTTCTACTCCGGTTACCCTCACCGCCACCCTGAAAAAGGATGGGACTGCTACTGGCACAAAAGACTACACCTTCACCGTGACCAGGGAGGCGGCCCCGGTGGCCCCTACCTGCAACGCCAGTGCTACGCTGGGAGCAATTACAGTGAATAATGGGGGAAAAACCATCACTGGGGAGAATGGGGATACTTCCTTTACGGTTGCGATGAATGTTGCAGGCGGTACTTCCCCTTGCCAGGTGCATAGCACAGACGCAAACCATGGCTATACAGTGGAATGGGAACTGATCCCCGCAGTTGATGGCGTGACTTTGGAGGCAAACGGAAACAATGGCACCCTGAAAATCGAAAAGGAAAAGCTCCCCATCCCCACCCAGACTACCGCTAGCCTCACTGCCAAGCTGATGAGGGACGGGCGGCCCACTGGCCCATCCGCCACCACCTCCGTCTCTTTCCAGCAAATTGCTTGCCAGGCGAAGCCGGTGGGAATCACCCTGACAACTCCAGCCAGAACCACGCCAGAGGTTGTGGTTGACCACAGCAATGCGGCGGCAACGGTCTTTAATCCCTTTACCGCCGTTGTTACCGGCTGGACAGGGGAGTGCAGCGAGCATACCACAAGTGGCGACCACAACAAATCCATTAGCTGGAGCATTGCCTCTGCACCCCAGGGAGTAACAATCAATTCTGCCACCGGCGACCTGACAGTGGACGGTACCAAGCTCACCCAGGAGAAGACCACGGTGCAGGTAACGGCAACGGTGACCGCCAACGGGGTGAGACAGACAGCCACAGCAGATGTTACGCTTTCCACCATAATTTTGGAGTGCGAGAAGAATGTTACAGAGATTAAAATCAACGGAAAAAATGAATTATCCTTCACCACCGGTACGGTCACAGAAGATTACACAGCGGAAATAATATTTGAAGGGTCGTGCAAACTTGAAAATGACCCCAGCCATGTCCACGCTGCGGCGGCATGGAATGTCATAAAGCTGGGAATCCCCAACGGCACGAATGTGCAGGGTATCACTATTACCGCGGTGGACAGCAAAACAGGGAGGCTGACCATCCCCGGCGGAAACCTGCCGGTGGGACAGCCGGTTAAGGTCACATTACAAGCAACCGCCACAGACAAAAACGGTCAGGCACAAACAGCTACCCACGAGGTGACAATCACCCGCACCGCTTCCCCGCCGCCTCCCTCCTCGGACAACACCGAGAGCGTGGAGGAGACCAACCGCCGGGAGTGGGAGAGCTTCGAGGACAAGATAGACGACGCCCGCCGGGGCTCCACCCTGCGGATGAGTCTGAACGGCAATACCGATTGCCCCTTCTATATCTTCGACGCCATCCGGGGGCGGGACCTTACCCTGGAGCTGAAGGTGGACAATAACTACACCTGGACCGTCAACGGCAAGAGCCTGAAGAAGCTCCCCAGTAACCTCATTTACCTCTCCCTGGATGTGGAGAAATACCGCAACAGCAAGATGATCAGCCTCTGCCGTGGCAACGACGTCAAGGCCTTCCAGCTGGGGCACGAGGGCAGCTTCTACGGGGATATGAAGCTCACCATGGACGTGGGCGCCGGCAACGCCAAAAAGACCATGTTCCTCTACAGCTACGACGAGGACAAGGAGAAGCTCACCTACTGCACCAGCGCCATCGCGGATAGCCGCGGCGACGCAACCTTCACCTTCACCCGGAGCCTGGGGGCCTATGTAGTCACCTCCAAGGCCCTTTACGGGGAAAACCCCGTATCCAGCGGCGGCGGCGTGGTAGGCTCCGGCAGCCGGCCCTCCACCGTCTATCCGCCGGTG
>OFFX01001199.1_pt1 | contig 19220 bp, 17 predicted proteins | sample 1521511 | NCBI WGS metagenome assembly OFFX01 (sample SAMEA3504125, study PRJEB24116) | mouse gut metagenome | biome: mouse gut; feature: mouse-associated habitat; material: faeces | place: Denmark | collected 2011
TTCGAGAGCGTGCTGGCCGAGAACAAAAGCCGGTTCGGTCTGATGTGGGAGTGCCCGGACTTCTTCAAACTGGACAGGAACTACGTCCTTCTGACCAGCCCTCAGGACATGCTGCCCAGCGGGTTCGAGTACCACAACGGCAACGGGACTCTGTGCCTGATTGGCAGCTTTGATGAGCAGAGCAAGACCTTCCGGGAGGAGCACGACCAGGCTATTGACTACGGCATTGATTTCTACGCCCCCCAGACTCTGCTGGCCCCCGATGGGCGGCGGATTATGATCGCCTGGATGCAGAACTGGGACACCCTGTCCATCGCCTCCCTGAAGGCCCCCTGGTTTGGGCAGATGACGGTGCCCAGGGAGCTGTCCATCAAAAATGGCCGGCTGTATCAGTGGCCGGTCCGGGAGCTGGACGGGCTGCGAAGCGGACGTGTCTCCTATCAAAACGTGGACTTCCAGGGAGAGCTGACCCTGGAGGGGATCAAGGGCCGAAAGGTGGACGTCACCATCACCCTGCGACCCGGCGATGAGGCGCATATCTACAAAAAATTCTCCGTCTGGTTCGGGCAGGACAATACTTACCATACAGCGATCAGCTTCCGGCCCTACGAGTCCATCCTGAAAATCGACCGCAAATTTTCCGGCTCGCGCCGGGCCATCATCCACCAGCGGAGGTGCAAGGTCCCCCAAACCGGCGGAGCGATCACCTTCCGCATGATTCTGGACCGCTTCAGTGTGGAGATCTTTGTCAATCACGGCGAGCAGACCCTGTCGGCGACCATGTATACTGACCAGTCCGCGGACGGCTTCCGGTTCTTTGCCGACGGAAAGGTCGCCATGGATATTGAAAAGTACGATCTGGACGGGGAATAGGAGGCAGAAATGAATCAAACATTTGACGTTGTGGCCCTTGGAGAACTGCTGATCGACTTTACGCAGAACGGAGTCAGTGAACAAGGAAATCCGCTGCTGGAGGCCAACCCCGGCGGGGCCCCCTGCAATGTGCTGGCCATGCTGAAAAAGCTGGGGCGTTCCTGCGCCTTTGTGGGCAAGGTGGGGGAGGATATGTTTGGCCGCCAGCTCCGCAAGGTGGTGGAACAGGCCGGCATCGACCTGACGAATCTGGTGATGGACCCCGCCGCCCACACGACCCTGGCCTTTGTGCAGACCTTCGCCAACGGCGATCGGGATTTCTCGTTCTACCGTGACCCCGGTGCGGATCTGCTGCTTACCGCCGACGAGGTGCCGGAGGATGTGATCGCCAATAGCCGCGTCTTCCACTTCGGCACTCTGTCCATGACCCATCCCGGCGTGCGTGAGGCCACCAAACGGGCAGTGGCCTGCGCAAAAGACGCCGGAGCTCTGGTGTCCTTTGATCCCAACCTCCGCCCGCCCCTGTGGGCCAGCCTGGAGGATGCCCGGGCGCAGATCGCCTGGGGCCTGGGGCAATGCGACGTGCTGAAGATTGCCGACAATGAGCTGGAATTCATGACCGGCCAGACGGACTTTGACAAGGGCGCCGCCGCCCTTCAGGAGCAGCACCCCAACATCCGCATTTTGAACGTCACTGCCGGTGGGGCGGGCAGCTACTCCTACTACGGCGGCAGGAGGGGGTTTGTCCCCGCCGTCAAGCTGGGCGGCACCATCGAGACCACTGGCGCGGGGGACACCTTCTGCGCCTGCGCGCTGAATTTTGTTCTGGAACATGGCACGGAAAATTTGACCGAATCGGATCTGACCGATATGCTGTGCTTCGCCAACGCCGCCGCCTACCTTGTCACCACCAGAAAGGGCGCGATCCGCTCCATGCCGGAACAGACGGAGGTAGAAGCGCTTGTGAACGGAACCAGAGGTGGTCTGTGATGCGGAAGGGAAACGCTGGAATGAATATTGGGGCCGCGCCGGTCTGCCTGGTGTTGTTTTTATTGACCACGTTTTTACTTAGCGGCTGCGGACAAAATTCCGATGGAGACGGCAGCTTTGCCAACCCGGGAACGGACAAAGATTTTTCCCAACTGACCACGCCGGAGCAGCAGGAGGCGGCTTACAACTATCAGGTGTATTTCCGGCCCGCCCTGGATGGAGGCGAGCAGCCCTATGCGGGGGACACTATGCCCTTCTATGAGGACGGCGTCTATTACATCTATTACCTGAAGGATAAGGGCGATTCCCGCAACCACTCCATTTATCTGGCCACCACAACGGATTTTGTCCGCTACACCGAATATGACGAGGCGATCCTGGAGTCTACCCCGGGCGCCCAGGATGACTGGATCGGTACCGGTTCTGTGGTAAAGGTGGGTGAGAAATACTATTTGTTCTACACCGGCCACACCGATGGACCGATGGAGTTTAAGGAAAAAATCATGGTGGCGGAGGGGGACAGCCCCTTGGCGTTTACAAAGCGGCCGGACTGGGAGCTGATCCCGCCCGAGGAGCTGGGCCAGAAGCGGGACTTCCGCGACCCTCAGGCCTACTACGATCCTGACAGCGGGAGCATCACCCTGACGGTGACCGCCGCCCAGGACGGCGTGGCCCGGATCTTGAAGTTTACACTGAGCGCCGACCTGCAGACCAGCACCTATGACGGCATCATCTTCTCCGATCCCACGGAACGCTTCTGGAACCTGGAGTGCAGCGATACCTTCCGTCTGGGTGACACCTGGTATCTCACCTACTCGGGCCAGGACGATACCCTCTGGTTTGCCAGCTCCGACACCCCCTACGGCCCCTACGGAGAGGCCAAGCGGCTGGACGGCAAGCTGTTCTACGCAGCCAAGCATGTGGAGGACGGCGTAAATTCCTACATGGTGGGCTGGGCCCGCCGGTCTGAGGTGATGTCCTCCACCGTGGGAGTCACCGACTGGGCGGGCAATCTGGCAGTACAGAAGATGATTCAGAAAGAAAACGGGGATTTGGCGCTGGCACCGGTGGATTCTGTCGCGGAAGGCTTTACCGCCCGCCGGGCGCTGGCGGCAAAGAAACCGGAGGTGCTTGTAAAGGCTAAGGATTCCTACGTCTATACGGACGTCTTTACCTGCTATGAGAGCTTTCTGATCCGCGGCGAGTTCTGCTATGAGAAAGAGGGAATGTTTGGCCTGAGCTTTGACTTTGACGGCGACCCCGGATTGAACAAGTTTATTGGGGTCAATCCCACTGAACACAAGCTCCAGCTTTGGTTCAATGAGGGGGACACCCTGATTGCTGAGACGGCGGCGGAACTCCAGCCGGGGAAAACCTATTCCTTTACCTATATACAAGAGGGCTCCGTAGGTGTCTTCTACATCGACGGCGCGGCGGCCCTTACGGTCCGCCTGTATGGCGCCAGCGGCAAGCCTGTTCAACTGTTCGCGAAGGATAACAGCGTACAGTTCACATCGCTGGAACAGTACACACGGCCTTGATCATTTCTTCTGTTTTTGGGAGAAGAATGTGATGCCGAAAGAGGCGGTTGTTCAGAACACTGGCGGCAAGAGCTTGCCCGCAGCCAAATTGAACGCAGCCAACGGAACTTTTAGAGGCGGATTTTGTCTGATTCAAGCAGAAAGAGCGATAAAAGCAAAGAAAAGGTCCCGAGTAATGGTGAATTACTCAGGACCTCTTGGGGGTCAGGATATTAGGGATGCTCTGTCTGATGTGAAATGGACAACGACAGAGTGCCTCAAAAAATTCACCTACTACGCAAAGTATAGCACAAGGTGTCTGGTATTGCAAGCGTTGTCCTTGAAATTGGAATGTATTTGGGAAACAAATCAACAGCGATCTTCCAGAGGTGCAGGACTAGTTAACATACAGATTCCCCGAGCCATTCGAACAGCAATGAGACTGTCCCAAAAATTGTGTAAACCTGCAAGGTGGTGTAAAATAGAACTATCACATTGGAGGTTTTAATATGGGAAGAAAAGAACGCAGTCCGGAAGAGCAAGCCCGGCGGGCAAAGATACGAGAGCTATTACAGCTGAGCAGTGTCAGCAGCATGGAGGATATCCAGGACCTATTCAAAGAAACAATTGCCGAGTTCATGGAAGAAGGACTGGAAACAGAGCTGTCAGAGGAACTTGGCTACAGCAAGTACGATTACCGGAACAAGGAGACAGATAACAGCCGGAACGGCCATAGCTCCAAGACGCTGCGAACCAGTTTTGGAAAGGTGGACATCTCCGTTCCCCGAGACCGGAAAGGGGTGTATGAGCCGCAGCTGCTGAAGAAGAACCAGACCAGCATCAGCCAGGACATAGAGGAGAAGATCTTGTCTATGTACGCAAAAGGCATGACAACCGGGGATATTGAAACGCATATCCGGGATATTTACGGTGTGGAGGTTTCAGACACGACGGTAAGCCGGATCACGGATAAAATCCTCCCAGTCGCAAAGGAATGGCAGCAGCGGCCCCTGGAGAACATCTATGCGGTGGTATTTCTGGACGCGATCCATTACCATGTCCGCAGCGAGGGGCAGGTTGTGAAAAAGGCAGTCTATATTGCCATTGGAATCAATTTGGATGGCAGGAAAGATGTATTGGGCATGTGGGTTGGCGAGAATGAGAGCGCCAAATACTGGGCCACCATACTCAACAGTTTGAGAAACCGCGGTGTGGAGGATATTTTCATTGCCTGCACAGACAACCTGACCGGCTTCTCCGCCGCCATTGAGGCTGTATTCCCTAAAACAGAGATTCAGAACTGTATCATTCACCAGATCCGCAATTCTACCAGATATGTGTCCTACAAAGATTTGAAGGCACTCATGGCTGATCTCAAGGCAGTATACGCGGCGGTGGACGAAAACGCCGCTCTGAACGCACTGGAGGTTTTCTCTGAGCGTTGGGACAAGAAATATCCCAAAATCTCCATCTCCTGGAAGGACAACTGGCCCAATTTGAGTACTTATTTCAAGTATCCTCAGGAGGTACGCCGGCTGATCTACACCACCAACGCTATTGAGGGCTTTAACCGCCAGCTGCGGAAAGTGACCAAGGCCAAGTCCGTTTTCCCCACGGATGACAGCTTGCTGAAAATGCTGTACCTGGCCATGGTGGATATTACCAAGAAATGGACGGGCAGACGCCAGGATTGGAGCATGATCCATGCGCAGTTGCCAATCTATTTTGCAGACCGAATGCCTGACTAAACCACTGGCACCTTGACAGGCGGCTTGGCCGCCGCTAATATGACGGTGAAAGGGGCGGTTCACATCCCCCGCCCCCTTGCCTATTCTTTCGCTCTATTTTCACCGTTTTGTGCGGTTACACAAAATTTTGGATATTCCCCAATTCAAATGTCACCGGGATGTTTTGCGATAGGATGAGTTCTGCCATTTGGCGGGTGCAGTCTTCCACCATAGCCAATCGGGGATTTCTGCTCACTTTCTCCCTATCTCCCAGTGAAAGGTAGACCCGCTTTGTGGCAGGAGTGTTGGCCTTCATGTAGTCCAGAAATCCGTCAAACCACAAAGAGCCAGAGATAGAGGCGGCTCCGTCGAAAAAGGTTGTTTGATAGACGGCCCACAATGCAAACAGACCCGCTAACGAATATCCTGCAATGCTGCGTAAAGCAGGAGTAAATCCCAGATGTTCCTCTGCCAGCGGAATGATCTGCCCTATTAGAGTGTTTAAAAAGGAAGGACCCTGCCCGCTAAAATCCTCGCCATTTTGAAAAACTTTTGGTGCTTTCCAGGGAGACAATTTGCGATTCCAGTCCACACCGGTAATAGATGCAAGTGCTGTCCCGCTTCCTTGCAGCAACTGCCATACTTCGTTGGTATCGGAGTGGTCCATCACAGCATAGACAATGCTGCGGCTGTTTGGATTTGTGCGCAATTCTACCCTATATGGGTTGTATAAAAAGGTTTGCATAAGCACCTCTTTTTTAATTGGGAAAGCTTTATTGGGTCTGGTCAATTACGATTTGTCTACGCATTCTATCTCTGATTTCGTCAATCTCTCCATCCACAAGAGTCGGAAACTGCCTCTTTGATTTTTCTACCTTTTCCCCGTCACTAAGCCCTGTGGTCATATTCTGATAATACTTCGTCTCTCCTAGACAACGATACACGATTCCCCTGTCACTACAGCATTGACCTAACGTTGGATCAAAGAGGACAAGATTAAATGAATCTTTCGCCGGATTATGAGAACTTGCGTACTGAACTCCGTCAATCCCCTGGCTCTCTAAATAAGCTGCAACGTATTGTGACGGTGCATATTCTGTGTCTGTCTTCTGGTTGCATGGCACCATAAACGACCACATAATGCTTTGCATCGCTGTGTAAAGCCCGCTCCGCTTGACTTCATCGTCTTCACACAAATCAAACCGATGCAAATTGACCACTGAAATATCACGTTTCAGCTTAAATTCCGCAACAGAAATAAGTTGTGTTGGGAATGGGCATACCTCAGAACAGGCTGTTTCCGGCGAAGATGCCAGGTATAAATATGACACGCCAGCTGGGTTTGCTCGGCCGGATACTGAACACTCAGCCGGTGGTGCTCCAGAATAGTCACGGTCAAACCCGTGAATTTGCTCATCAAATTTCATGTGCCTGTAGTCTTCTGGTGAAATAAGCCTTGCACGATACAATGGGGTAGCCTCTTGGTGAATTGTTGATCTATATTTCTCGGATGCCAAAGGATAGATGTACTTCTCTACAAAAGCAGAGTGTAGAAAGAATCTATTCTTATGTCGAACTTCATCATAGAACTCATTCCACAAGTTGATAGCACAGGCCTTTTCAATAAGGCGGGAGGTTCGATTCATCAGTTCCTCTTCGTGAGTCATATGACCACCTCTTTCATTCGTTAGCCTTCAAAATAGATTCGATACCGCCTCATCTGCTCCAAAAGGATTCTTTCCACCCGCTGAATGATATTAGGGGAGTAAAAACCAGAGAGTCCCCCCAACACCTCTGAAACGTCCCGTTTTGTAAACGACAGCTTCAGAAAAGACCCATACAGTTGATTGGCCGCATCTACTTGTTCGTCAAAGCTCTGAGAGAAGGGCTTGGCTCGAACTCGTTCCATACACTGGTACACATCAGCCTCGAGGGGGTAGTCGTTCAAATCGGACAGCAGGGCTAACCCGTTGTCAAAAATGGGACACAGCCGAAACTCCTTACTCTCCTCGTTCCGAATGACGGCAAGGTTGTTGGTGTGGCGGTCCTCATTCAAAAAGAAACAGTCAAGCTCCAGCATTGTAGTCAGATAGGGACCCACAACCGTAAGTCCAGTCACTCGCCCCACAAAATCGACTGTATATCGGATTCGGTCTGCCACTTCCGTCATTCCACCAATCGTCTGCGCCAGCCCACGCCCGTGATAGGTACGGTGGAGACGCTCCAGGGGGATCAGGCTCTCGTTTTTCCTTCGGAAGTTGGTACTGACACAACCCTGCAACTCCTGATTCTGATACCCGATAAGGACCGGCTGATAGCCTACAAGATCCGGTACATTGGATTTCTCTAAGAGCTTGCTGACAACCACCTCGGCCAGCGCCTCGTAACCCATGTGGTCAGCCTTGTACCACTTCTGTCCCACCTGCCATTTGGGCTGGTCCCCTTTGGATGTGTGTCCGGAGATTGGTTCCCGGACTGCGTCATTCAAATCAACTTTTTTCATAAGCAGCCCCCTCGTAGTATTGGAATTTCAGCCACATATTGTCTTCCGCCGTCTTCCCACGAGTCCGCTCCACAATTTGCAGGGGATCATAGGAATCCAGACTGAACCGGGCCAGTTCATCCTTGAGCATTCCTCTTGTTGGGGGGAAGCAGCGTTCCTGTAAAAACAGCTCAAAGTCCTGCCAGGTGGGCTGCTCGTTGACCCCAAAGGCCCGGTGGAGCAGGTCATCCGTTCTGTTTTGAATGTATATCTTTTGGCGGAGGAAATCGACATCAATCAAGGTGCAGGGGTGCTGCCGGTACATATACGTCATGCGCAGTGTGCATCCATCTGTAGGCTGCTCATTAAGATATTTACCTACCATCTGCCGGGAGGTCCCATACATCTGCGCAATCTCGTTGATGGACTTTCCACCAGCTTGAAGACGCTGCATCTCCCGCACATCCACTTCTGTGAATTTCCGTTTTCGGCCCGCATTACGGCTATTTTTTAACCGCACCGTCTTTGCGATATCTCTCAATTCAGCCACATCATCTGTCCCAAAAAGCTCCTGGCATAGTTGGCGATAGTCAATAGTGTCCATATCATCACTCCGATACTATTATACGCAACTATTTTAATTTATTTACATCAGAATGTCAATACAATAAATAAAATGGAGTTAAACCGTCATCGTGGATACGAAGAAATGTGGCTGTTTGGCTTTTTCTGACTACTGGCCCAAAGATTCCAAGCCGCCCTACTGATCGATGTTTCCTGGTAGGTCTTCTCTGTTGTAGACAACGACTATGATGGGGTTTGGTGCGCCTGGGAAAAGTTGAGATCAAATAAGAAGCGGTTGGCTCATGTGAGTCAACCGCTTTTCTGCTGGTCGGTAAAGTTTACACCTCCTTCAGCTTCTGCGCGTTATGTCAAAAATCTCAGGTTGTTTCCCTATTTATTGGGGGTGGTAGCTGTAAGTACTGCGCAGCGCAACTCCTCGGCAGTTTCTGATAACACTTTGGATGATCTTCCTCCCTTTCTCCTCAGTCCCACTCTCAAACCCAGTCAGGACCGGCGTTGTAATATCTTCCTCTCTCCCGGGCCGCGGGCCAAAAATGATATCCCAGAACCTGCCACCCAGGAAAAGGTTCTTCCGCTCCATGGATGGCTTTGAGGCCAGGTAGATTTTCTGGTGGGCTGTGTCGATTGTGTGGTAGGGGTAGTCTGTGTAATGGAAGAAGGCATCGTCAAGCACGTCTGTATTATAGAAAGACTTCCCTAACCGGAGCAGGCAGAGCTTACGGCTCCTTCTGGCATATTCCTGGGCTTTCTTAAAGTCATGCAGCTGGTCGGCGGCTGTTTGGTAACAGCTTCCATCTGAGATGATTCTGGAGAGGGCTGGGCTGCCAGAAAAAAGCAATAAATATGGATATCGCTCTTTGTCATCTGTTGAAGTCTTCAAAAATGACCCATTTCCGATAATACATCCCGTTTCCCGCTTTATAGCCTTTTTCTCTGGGGCCGAGAAGTTACAATGGAATTCTGCATCAAGCGTTGCCGACAGTTCCTTGTAGGCCCGCAAGAATCTCTTTTGACTTCCGGGGTCTGCCAGCATCTTTGCGATCTGCTCCAATCTGTCGTAAGCATCCCCGATCGGGCAGCGATACATTCGGACGACTGCGGTCCCCAATCCAAAATCCAAGCCAGTTAAGGTCAGCGGAACTTCGGCATCTTCCGTTTCGATGATGGCTCCTCCGTTCACCAGTGGACTTACCACACATCCAGGGTTGTCTTGTTCCAGGTCCCAGATTCTTCCCTCTACGCAGATATTTTCTTTAATCTTCATAGTCGTTTTCTCCTTTGAATGTTAATATTCCCATATCGAGGGCTGAATTTAACTTATGTAAATGGAGAAAAAATGATTCGACATTTTCCACGGATAATTCTTAAAGTTGCTTGTGATCTTCACAAAACCGGACTATTCCGACAAAAAAGTTGAAAAAATATTTTTTCATTTTAAGGGAAAGCTGCATTTTAAAGGGGTGTGTAGGAAAACATATGGCTGATATTACATGGGGTGGGTATTCCCTGGTGCGCAAATTTAGCCCAAGTTAAAAGGGATTGTGTAACGGAATCACTCATCCCCCATCTCTTTACAAATAGGGGGCTCAAACTGACCGAATACCCCGATCAACACAAGAATACCCCCTGGATCGTACCGACCCAGGGGGTGTATCTATACCAGTCCACTCTTCACGCAGAGAGCTGACCGATATCATCCGTTTGGAACTCTGGCAGGGCAGTCTGCGGAACAGCTTCCGGCTCTTTATCTGCCTCGTCTGGCTCATCCGTGAAGGGGAGTTCTGGTTCGGGGACATCCTCAAATTTAACATACTTGGGTGTCCATTGCAGAACAGCAGTACTTACCCCACCATGCCGATTCTTAGAAACGATACATTCAACCTCTTCAACGCCCTTCAACGGTGTTTTGCTATCGTCATAGTTTTCCCGATACAAGAACAGGACAGCATCCGCATCCTGCTCAATGGAGCCAGAGTCGCGCAGATCGCTGAGTTTTGGCCGTTTGTCCTGGCGGCCATCACTAGCGCGGGAAAACTGGGAAAGGCACAGGAACGGCACCTGGAGCCTCCCTGCCAAACGATGAATGGCACGGGATATGTCAGACACTGTCTGCTGTCGATTTCCTCCTCTGCCAGATGTTTTATCAACAGCCTCCAGTTGTTGGAGATAGTCAATTACAACCAAGCTCAGGTTGCCAATACATTCGCAGGCATTCTCTATTTCAGCTACTGTAGTAACGCTCTGGTCACAAAAATAGAGCTTCCGATTCGCTAAAGAGCTTGCCGCTTCAGCCAAAGCCTCCCATTCCTCGTCCGTCTCCAGTGCTCCATTAGACAGTTTCTTAAGATCAAGCAATCCCTCGCTGCTGATCAGCCGCAGACACAAATCTGTGTTATTCATCTCTGTGCTGACATACAGCACCGCTTTATCAGGATCCTTACTCACAGATGAAGCGATATTCATTGCCAGTGTTGTTTTTCCCATCCCTGTTTTTGCGGCCAGAACCGTATATGTGCCAGGTCTGAATCCACCGATTTGAAAGTCAAGAGTTTTTAACCCTGTGGATATACCCGCGACTTTACTCGTACTTTTAGCTGTACCATCAATATGGCTACATACTTCCAATAACGCATCAGAAATACATGTGATTCCCTTTTTCTCTAACTCCTCTTTGGGAGCTGTGGTTGTTCTCTTCTCAATTTTACCATTAGAATTATTATTCATAGTACAATCCCTCCAAAAATATTGAGGGGGCGGGCGGTTGATCCCGCCCCCTTCATTGGTTGTTAGTTGGCAAATATGCCGTTTAATATCGATCTTTTTTCTTTGAAATGGTTATTCCGATAGGATGTTTCGGTGAATTTTACGGCGGGGCAGTCTGAGTGGATGCGTTCATAGATACGCTGATGGGGAAGATCTGTAGGTTTTTCAATTTCGTCAATTATAATATTTGTGGTGACAATCATGGGCCGTCCAGCTCTGACTCTGCTATCAACGAGATTAAAAATGGTTTCCATCGCGTATTCCGTTTTCCGCTCGGCGTTAAGATCGTCTATGATAAGAAGCGGCATTTGAATTATTTTCTCAATCGCAACATCACGCTTCTCAAAAGGCATAGCCAGCAGGGAGCTGATGGAGAGCATACCGGCAGGGATGCCTTTATCAATCAAAGCATTTGCAATACAGGCGGCCGCATGGGTTTTTCCAGAACCTGGAGGCCCCCAGAACAGCAGTCCAATGTTGTGCTTTTCCATTTCTGCCCAGTGATCAACATAGGCTTTGCCCTTTTCCAGCTGACTGCTCGTCCGGCTGGAAGCGAACGTTTTGTCTCTCATAGCTGGATCAGCAATGCACTCTTCGCGTAACTGCCGAATCGCCAAATGTAATGCTCGCTTTTTTAAGCGTTCCTGTTCTTTCTTCTGAGATTCTAAGTCACATGGACAGCAGCGCTTAACGGTTATAGGTTCTCCGCAGATCGTTAACTTGTGTTGCTTGAATCCATGGCACTTACCACACACCAAAAGCCCCGTTTTTTCGTCTGTATAGTCACCGGGAACGGCTTCTGCGCAGGAATTGGATAAGGTCTCATACAAAGCTTCTTTGATGATATTCATAATTAAAAACTCTCTCCTTTACAGTTATCATAGTCAGGCAGTCCCTGACTGGCGGGATGAGGGGGATTTTCCCATTCATCGTAGTCTCCACCGAGGACCTTCTCTGCGTTGGTAGGTTTCAGCAGCCAATCAATACTGGCTTTGAATTTTTTTATTTCCCCTCGCAGGAACGGTGAGCCCTTGACCTTGGTGAACATTTCTATAAACATAGATCTTGTAAATCCATTATCAATCAAAGCCTGGACTGCGGCTTGACGCTTGACTGTGTTCTTAGTTCTAGGTTGAAACTGGCAAATCCCATTGTATAGGTCAATCACTTCCTGACAGCCAACTGGAGCCTCAGCATCGGTGGGTGTCATAGGGTCAGAGGGACTCGGCTTGATTTCTTTGGAATCCTTTCGGGGCCGATTTTGATGCCCTGATTCAGACTGTTTTCTGCGTTTACGTTCCTCTCGCTTGCGTTCAGCATCAGCTTCCTTGCGTTCAGCCATACCCTTTACATCCAAATATTCTAACCAATTAGGAATGGTAATGAGATCACCGTCAATTAGAATCATCTCATACTTCTGAGCTATGTCCAACATGGCTTTAATCACATCCGGATTACACCTCAAAATCTTCGGTAGATCATCTGGGGTATACGGAATCTTTGTACCACGCATATACAGCGTTCCAGTACTTGCCTCTTGAGCAAAAAGGTTTAGTAACCTGATCCAAAGCAGCACCATGCTGTCGCCGTTTTCCTCTGCCTGCATTAAGATAATTGCAGGATTATTAAACATATTTGTAGGGAATTTGAACCAAGGAACATCAATGTTATAGCATTTTTTATCATCCATTTTTAATTAACTCCTTTATTGTCAGTAATCTATTAGGACACCCAAGGCAGACCGTCATTCGACGTGCTTCGACCTCGGTGAATATATTGTATGAAAATTGGTCAAAAACCATGGAACTAATGTTTTATAAATTTGCGTGTCAGTTTGGAGAAGTATTTGTAAAATTTTGCCCTTGACAAATCAAAAAGTGCAATTGGGGGCAAAATACAGCTTCCTAAATTGAGAACAGCCCATTCTTCAGAGCGAGGTTGAATGCTACATCTTCCTCCTTGAAACGGGTCGTCGGTTTTATTAACTTGCAAATTTGTCCCAAGGACGTCCGGCGGACTTCCAGCGGCTGTCCATTAAATATCCGAGCTATAGAAGAAGAATAAGATTAAGAATTAAGATTATTTAGAATCAGAAGAAGATCTAGATCCAGATTATTAGATTCAAGAGAAGATCGAGAACTAGGATTATTAGATTTAAAAGAAGATTGAGAATCAGAATGCCCATCCTGAAAGGATGGGCATCGTCATCATCGGTTTTGTGTTTAAAAATCCTCTTGTGGAATGGTATCTATCAACAGAAATCCTTGTTCGGTGGATACAGAGAAATGTAGTGGGTTGGGTATTCTAGAGGTACTGGCCCATGTGTTCTAAGCTGCTACACCGATCGATGGAAATAGGAAAAGTTTCTGCTTTTCTGGCTCCTTATAAAAAACCGACATTTCTTACGCCCATCACGCAGTACGCCAACGTCTCAATAGAACTGTTGGAAACGTCGGTATAAAGCTACTGGCTTGTCCCCCTGTCATTTAGATAATCAGACAACATTACCGAGATACCATCGATCGGTTCGGGCTCCCGGAACCAGTGGACCAGAGGTTGGAGAAATCCAGCCCCCACATTTCTCTGTATCCACCCAAAGAAGCGCTACTTAGTTTTATATATCCGTCAGCCCTCTATTCCTCGGTACGCTCCCTGCTGTCAGATAGCAGATCCTGGCGAATACTTCCCCGGATTTGAGGGACAGGTCGTATCTTATATACTGCACAGCGTCCCCTTGGGTTTTGCTGTGCGTCAATGGCCTTTTATGAGGCCCTAGGGGTCTGTTTGTCAAGGTACTGCTGATACGCGGTCAGACACTGCTGTGTCAGGCCTGCACCACCGGTTTTTGCCGCCGGGGGGCCTCGTTACGCAGAGTATAACGAAAAAAGGATAGACTCCGGCCAACGATGGCTGAGTCTATCCCTAATTTATAATATCAGCAGAACCTCTACATTTTTTTAAAATTATATCATGAACTGACGGATATGTCAATAGGAAAATTGAATTTTTCTATTTTTTTAAGGAGCTTACTTCACCCTGTTTTATCAAGACGTAAGAGATGCGGACATCTGATAGAACTACTGACTTTGTACGCAACTGAAAATAGTTCTTTTTCTACATAACGCAACTTTTTCTTACAAAAATTTTCAAAAAACGCCCCGTTTTTGGAATAATTCAATTCCATTATGCATATTATATATATACAAAAAGTACAGACTGAAAGCTTTGCTTTACCAGGCAAAAGCCATCCAAGAGATAAATCATAAAGGCCACAGATAATGGTCCATACAAAGAGAGGAGCATCCTAATGCTTGAAATGAATCTACCCTTCCGGGATGCGGCGCACGAGAGCTTCTTCGAGGCGGTGGTTGCCGAACTGGGGGATGTTGATGACCACACTAAAATGCCGGTCTACTTACTGTCAGCCACCCAAGAGACCCGAGACCACTTTTATGACATCTACGATGTGGAGCGCCAGAAAATCCGCCCGGGATGCTGGGAGGAACCTTGGAATACCCCTATGAGCAAACTGGTGATTGTGGCGGCCCTCTCTCTGACGGGAAGTTTTGAGGCCCCAATCATCGCTCACTCAACCATCCTGTCTCCCCTGCTGTATGCCTTTGAATGGGCTGAGCGGCAGGGGGGGGAGCGGGGTGGGAAGATACCAGCTAATGAGTCGGGGCAAAAAAGGCCGCTTCAGGGGGTATCCCCCAAAGCGGTCCCTATCGTGGATATTAAAAATGCCGGTATATCATCCCCCTATCCAGGGCAAAAATCTGCCCACTGAATTCACCGGGCTTGATATTGAGGAGCTGCTCCCGGTAAATCTCCATCCGACTGTCGAGTCCATCGATGTAGGTCAGCAGGGTTGCCTCTGCACACTTTGGAATAACAGCTGCCCCATGCTCCGGCTTCCCGTGGTGGGATAAGATCAGGTGCTGCAACAGCAAAGATTTCTCCGCCGGGATTCCAAGCTCCGCCGCAACCGCCGCCGCTTCACCCGCCCCGATGACAAGATGCCCGAGCAGGTTTCCCTCTGCGGAATAATCTGTTACCAATCCAAGCTCGGACAGGGAGAATTCCCTCCCTTTGCCGATGTCATGGAGCAAGACCCCCGCCAGAAGGAGGCTGCGGTTGATACACTCACTGTATAGCCCGGCGAGGAAATCAGCAATCTGCATCATGGTAAGTGTGTGCATGAGGAGACCGCCGAGAAATGCGTGGTGGACTGATTTGGCTGCCGGGATGGTCTTCAGCATGGCCTCAAACCGCTCCAGCACTGCCGTACAAACCACCCGGTAATCATCATCCGTGATCGAAGCCACCAGCCGCTCCACTTCTTGGTAAGCCTGCCCCACGTCAATCGGGGCGGTTGGAATCAGCTCCGCTAGATCGTACTGGTCCTCCGTCTCTGCTAGCCGAATAACATCCGCAATCACCTGAAGATTTCCACGGTACTCGGAGGCAGTCCCAGAAATAAAGGCAACCTTCCCATTGTCGGAGGCGGTTATTGTTCCAGAGTAGTCCCACACTTTCATCTCCACACATCCGGTGCGGTCGGAGACGCCCCCTCTGAGGAACGGTTTCCCGCCAGCTGTCATCTTGATTTGGGGATCTTTCAGCAAGTAGAAGCCCTCGATCTTATCCCCAACCTTCAATTCCCTGATAACCGTTTGCTCCAACATTTTGTCCCGCCCCCTTTACCTTTAATATACGGATGATGGGATAAAACCGCAACTATTGTACCATTTTTTCACAGGCTTTTGACTGGGACCGGTACACGATAAAAACATCTTAACTTTAGGAGGAATTATACCCTATGTATGAAACAGAAAACCAGCGGGTCGCCAAAACAGACGGCCCCAGCAAGAAGTTCGAGAGTTATTTCGCAAAGCCGTTCCGGGACTGGGGTTTCCCGATTGAGAGGATTTTAGACTTGGGTTATACAAGACCTCCTTGCGATTATTTCGCAATCATTCCAGAGGAAGGAGCAGTCCCTGGTATGGCTTGCTTCTTCGAGCTGCTGACCACCTCCGAATTCGAGCTGCCGCTGGATGATATTGAGCCGGACATCCTGAGCGAGTTGGCCCGGTATAGTGAAACCCTGCCTCAGATCCATGCTGGGTTTGTGCTGAACTTTAGGGGCTGCCCGGACCGGGAAATCGTTTATATCTCCGGGGCGGATTTGAAGAACTATGTTGACAGCAACCCCGAGGAGACCACCCTGTCTGACGAATCTCTGCTTCAACACGGAATCCCCATACCAATGGAGAAGGCCACACCGAGAGCCAGGAAGGCTTTGAAGATGAATATCCCACAGTTCCTGCTGGCGATCCATGAGGCGGACCTGGCCCGTTGGAGGGTTGTGACAGCAACGGCAGAGACAGCAGTGGCAGCGTCGGCAGCAGCTTAACAAAGGAGGAGGAGTTTTACCATGTTATCAGATACGATATTGTTTCCAGCCAATCCCATATTTCAGAAGGTAGACCATCCAGAGGTGGAGGGGTACATCGAGGAAAACATGAGATTAGGGCGGGCCTTTGAGACGGAGTTTTTAATTGCCTGCCGGAAGGTCGGGCGATATGAAAAGCTGCCTGATAAAAGGCTCAACAAGCCCCCTTGTGATCATTACAGTGTATGGGTTCAGCCCAGAATCCTGACGTTTTTTGAATGCAAGTCGACTGGATACAGGGATCTCCCATTATCCGACATTAAGCCCCACCAGCTGGAGGCCATGAATCGGTACGACCACGCATTCCCTGGCGCTTATGCTGGCTTCGTTATTCAGTACAGGGCTTTGAATGGCAGCCCGGTCTACTACATAGCCGGGAAAGCGGTTCAGGAATATCTGGATCAGCACCCAGGGGTCAGGTATCTTCCTACGGACTTCATAAGGGACTGCGGCCTTCCCATTGGCATTAGGGAGGCCCACCCCAATACAAGGCTGTGCAACCGGCTGGAGATCAGGGACTTCCTGGCGCGGCTGAGCAAGACCTGATGAATTGATAGAATGGCCCCCACCGCTTTGGGTGGGGGCCATTTCTTATACCACTGTCAAATTTCCATCTGCCCCGTTGTATCGGTAGATTTGCCTGGACAGTAGTTCTTCCCGTTTATTGATATCTCTGTTCGTGCCAGAAAGGCAGTCCCGCATTGTTTCCGCCCTGACTTTCCCGCTGATGAGGTGGATGTGGACATCATAGATACTTGTGAAAACTAGATAAAAGTCCTCCCCTACCATTTGGTACAGCCGCTCCAGTACACCGGGGTAGAAAGCGGCGATGGCTCCGTTGATCTCCTGCTCGGTAGAGAGGACTGGGGCCATTGGGGTATCAAAATCAATCTCGACTTCTTTCTCCCCGCCCATAAAAGGGATGTGCTTTACTTTCATAGCGGGAAAAGAGATGATACAAAACACAGGGGGCTGGAGGCGCATGGTATTGCTCATGGCCCGATTTGAAACAGGCTCTAAGAAAAAGGACACAACTGACCGTTTGGAAATTCGTGGGATCTAATTACGGCTACCACAACGATGTGGTCACTGGTCTGGATGGCAAGGTTGTCCTCTCCCATATCCCTGTAGACAGTTATGAAATCACCGAAATCCGTACTGGACCCGTGAGTTATTGGCGATGAGCCGACACAGACAATCAGGCTGGGGCCGGGGACAGGAAGAAACGGATCTTTGATAATCTCAAACAGCCATTACTTACCCTCTAAAAAGTTGATGTAGATAGCCAGATACCCATTTTGTGACTGGTTGTGTGGTCAGGTTTATAGCACGACCCAGTGTCCGTTCCCATCTCCGGTCGAATACCCCGCAGGCCCACATGTGCCTCCGGACAGGCGTCAAGATACCGTTGGAACGCCTAGTCAAAGACTTCGAAAACGAAAGAGAGATTATTTCTTTACCCGAATGGGGAACCTGCAATATTTCTTCCATGCGAGTCCAAAATCGAACATAAATAGGCTTTCCTGTATAAAGTATGCTGTTCTTAGGTGGTTACAGTTGAAATACAATTCTTCAACGGGTCCCAGTTATTATAAATGACCTGTGTGGTTCCTTGTTCAATGGCCCGCAGGCTGTCTGTATCGTGAATGAGCTTGAGGCCTTTTTTTATGTTAAGGGGAGACAACTGCTCCAGGATCTGCAACACAATGGGTTCCAATTCATTGTAAGTGTCAAAGCCTATGCCGCCAATACACAGAATATCGGGATCAAAGAGATTGGTCAGCAGGGAAAGAAGGATTCCTAACCGTTCCGCCCTGTCCTGTATCAGATTGATACGCTCTGTGCCAGTAAGGGCAGAAGATTGAAGAATCTTCATACCCCGTTGAGCCAAATCGTTTTCAATACATCCTTTGTTGCCACAGTAAGAGCATACAATATCCGGAGTTCCGAGGGGAATGTGGGCAATCTCCGCTGCGTAGCCATTTTTTCCGCGTAGCAATCTTCCCTCACAAATGACCCCGACGCCCAGTCCCGTGGAGCTGTGTAAGTATACAATATTATTAAACTTCGGATATTCCTTTTGGATTGATAGGGCACACAGATTGGACTCATTTTCTACATAGCAGGGCAATCTCAGGGCCTGGGTTAAAAGCTCCTTGAGGGGGGCGTTGTTCAAAACAGGGATGGCGGAATTGATGACAAGCTGGGTAATCTCATCATAGATCCCAGGGACAGAGATACCTGCGCCCACGATCTGGATACCGTTAAACTGCTGAAGTATGTTATAGCAGGTAGTATCTACTAGCTTAATTAGGATAGAGAGGTCCTGTATCTTCGAAATATCGAAATAAGTCCGATATAAACTCTCACCTGCAAAGTTGGAAATAGAGTAGTTTAAAATTCCCTCTTCCTGAAAGTCGACGCAGACGGAAGCGAATCTGGCACAATTGAAAATCTGAATGTGGGGAATACGGCCGACGGTAGAATTGTTAATCTTTTCCTCGATTAGAACATTATTACATTTGAGCTCATTGCACAGATTTGAAACAGTGGAAAAACTCAGTCCGGTAATAGCGGATATCTCATTTTTGGTCGTCCCGCCCGAAGTGCGCAGTACATTTAAAATTCGTTTGATATTTTGAGATTTAATATCGGTTACATCCATGACCACATACCCCTTTTGGGCGTTTACTGAACAGTGTGCGTGATTGCGGTAATTATAGCAAATAAAAGCAGGAAATGCAAGTTAAAACTGGGGGGTAGAGGCACCATTCCCGAAGTTGTTTAAAAAATATTTTGATATGCTCTTTACTTTAATTTATTTATAT
>OFFX01001208.1_pt1 | contig 19110 bp, 20 predicted proteins | sample 1521511 | NCBI WGS metagenome assembly OFFX01 (sample SAMEA3504125, study PRJEB24116) | mouse gut metagenome | biome: mouse gut; feature: mouse-associated habitat; material: faeces | place: Denmark | collected 2011
CCTGCAAGATTATCGGGATGGTAAATCTTAATCAGTTCCTTATAGCGTTTCTTTAAGGCAAGCTCATTGTTCACACCGGAAAAAAACATTCCCGCTTCCGGACTGCCAGACACCGCCTGTGAATAAAATCCTCCGGTTCTTCTGCAATCTCTTCATAGAGCAGGATTTCACCCTCAAAATCCCGGATATCCTTTATCTCCCCACAGGTGGTCTCATCGCATATGACTGCCCGGGGCTTTAGGTTCTGAAAAATCAGGGATATCCGGAACTTGGGCATCTCTTCATCTATGGGAACGTAGAAGCAGCTGCTGTATACCACGCCCCAGAACGCGGCAATCATGTGGGGATGCTTCTGCATATAGATGACCACAGGTTCCTTCTGATATCCCCTCTTCAAGAGACAGGTCCCGATATTTCTGGAAACCTGGGATACTTCCCCAAACGTCATGCCCATAGCCTCATTTGCAAATGCAATCTTATCCGGAAACCTTCCGGCCGTACATTCCAGATATTCTAAGATATTTCTCTGCATGTCCTTTACTCCTGTTTTAACGAATCAAACATTGATACTCTTTCTTTAACCTGCCGCGGCATTGCAGGATAGATCTCTGTGCCAACAGTTCCATGGCGTCCAAATATCCTTCGCCAATGGGAAACTCCTTCTTAATCAGGGAAAGCTCGGTACACCCAAGGATAATCACCTCTGCGCCCCGCTCCCAAAGATGTGCGGACACGCTTTGGAAATGCTTTGGCCTTACCGGCTTACCGGCTTTTATATCCTGATAAATCAGCTCCATCACCATCTTCTGGAAACCGGCAGCCGGGATGACTGGCTCAATCCCAGCCTCTTCTAACTGCGTCTGGAAGAGGCGGCTTTGGAGCGTTCCGTCGGTCGCCATGATACCGGCTCTTTTCACATGGTTTTCCAGAAGCTCTAAGGCAGTCTCGCGTATCCCGTGGATAATCGGGATTGGAATCTGTTCGGACAGTTCTTTGTGGAAATAGTGGGCAGTAATGCATGGGATACTGATACATGCCGCGCCCTGCAAGGCAAGCAAGCGTCCGATTCGGATGATATCTAAGGCCGGATTCTCTTGGCTGTTCCCCAGAATATAGGACGTCCTGTCCGCAATCCCGGGGGAATGATAAATAATCATGGGAAGATGCTCCTGGTCCGTCGTCCCATCGGTCATACGGATGATTAGTTCCATAAAATACGCAGTTGCCATGGGTCCCATGCCGCCAATCACGCCTAAAGTCATATCCTTGTGCCCCTCTCTGCCCATTGATCCCGCTCCCTACTATTCAATCGTCGAATCTTCTGTCGGCGTGGCGGGATACAAGCTTTGGTCAAACACATGGCTGTTGTCATGGTTCTGGGAGTACTCCAAAATCTCGGCGTCCGTCTTCATAAAGAAATCGTCGCCTGTGCCATAGCGCGGCGTAGTATCGAAATGATACCATCCGTCTCCGCAGTCAATCAGACTCCAAAAATGACTGGATTCCGTGGTATCACTTTTTACCACGTCCAGATTGGGAATTCCCGCCTGAGTCAGCAATGCTTTCGCCGTGGCGAAAAACACATAACAATCCCCGGTCCGTTCTGTAAGGCCCTGATGTGCCCCGTTGGTCCAACTGTCCTTTTCGGAAGTATTCACATAGCCGATCTCTGTCCTGGCCCAGTTGTAGATTGCCCTTGCTTTTTCCTTCAAGGTCATGTCCTTCGTCGTAATCTCGTTCAATACCGCTTCTGCTTCTCCTAAGGCTTCCTCCGGAGTAATATAATTCTCCGGTTTTTTCTTTATGGTTATGGTCGTTGAAGCCTCCGCCTCGTTCCCGGCATCGTCAATTGCCGAGTAGACGACAGGATATACCCCTTCTGTATTCGTATCGACTTGACTGTTATCCACAGCCGCCTCAATCTGTTTCGTGCAGTTGTCCGTGACGGTAATCGTTGATTTATAGGAAATCGGCTCGCCGATGAAACCAATTAAAGGTGCAACGCCGTCAATGACGGGCGCCTCTTTATCAACGATGACCTGTACATTCGCCTTTACTTCTGTTTTATTTCCGCCCTCATCTGTCAGGACGACGGTGACGGATACGGTTCCTTCCTTTGAGAAATCCGGTTTTTTCTCAAAGAAGCAAGTTACGTCTGTGGCATCCGTAATATCCGTGACCAGTTCTTCGGCCTTTCGCGTACCGCCCACATTGACCACGGAATCGGCGGCTTTCGCTTTGGGGGCTATGGTATCCTTGATAATCAGACGGGATTTTCTCTCCTTCCCGTTGGCTTTCAATAAGATTTTATGCTCCCCTACATGGTCGAGGCTGATTTCGGAGACATCGGTCACGAACTCAGCTTTTACGTCCTCTTTTTTTAGGAAATCCTTGATATCCAGTTGGGTTCCGGCTTCTGCCGTAACTTTCCGGCGGACGGGTCCTGGGAAGAAGATCAGGCGTACCGCAAAAACGAGGACAGCTAGGAGAAGGAACATACATCCGATTATAATTGCCCGGATCATCCTTAAACGCCGTAGACGCCTGCGCCGCTTTTCCTCGCGCAGACGCCTGCGCTGCCGTGCCTTGCGCTGCCGCAGGTATTCTTCCTGTCCGTCCTGATAATCGGAATCCTGATAATCCGGGAACTCCTGCATATCCGGATTGCCAGGCTCTTGATAACCGAAATCATCCTGATAGTTATACTCATACTCATTACCAGTGCGGTACTTGCTTTCCCTATGCGTGTTCATGCTTCTATCCCTTTTTGCCGTTAAAGAACAACGATACCTTTTTCGACTTATTTAGATATATTTTACTATGGTAAAATAGGTTTGTCAAATGCATGACGGAATGTTACATGCTTCCCATGGGGCAATATAAAATAGTTGTGAATATTTTAGGTAAATGTTACAATACAGAAAATAACGAAAATGAAGCCATAGGGATACTGTTACATATCCCTATGGCTTCATCCCCAAAAAAGTAATGGCAGACACATCCAATAGGCGCTGCAAAAAAACAGATATTTTTTAACGTTTCACAAAATACTCTTCATACCATACCAAAAAGGCGTAAATCGTCCACACCTTCCGCCAGTTATCCGAGTTCCCGCCTACATACTCGTCAAAGATAGCATTAATCTCATCTACATGGAAGAATTTCTCTGCCGTCTCACTGTGGAACTTTTCACGTACATCCTGATTATACCGTTCGTCCGCCATCCAGATACGAATCGGGACGATGAACCCAAGCTTCTTGCGGAATGCGATTTCCTGAGGCAGTACCTTTGCCGCCGCAGTCCGGAACGCAACCTTATTCTGTTCCTTATCCACTTTATATTTTGAAGGCATCCGCGACGCAATGTCAAAAATCCTGCGGTCAGTCAGAGGCATCCGGATTTCCAGCCCTGCGGCCGTGCTCATCTTGTCCACATTCAGATAAATATCGCCCTCCAGCCAAATCTGGATATCCACATCTGACATCTTTGTCAGCGGGTCTAATCCTTCCGCCTCCTCGTAAATTCCTTCCACCAGATGAATCGGAAGCACATCTTCGGAGTAATTCTTGAGAATCCGTGCCTTTTCGTCCTCCTTCATGATATTGGTGTTGCCCACATAGAAGGTCTTTAAGTTCTCCCCGTAACGCTCTGCATTGCGGTACATGTTATAACCGCCGAAGAATTCATCAGAGCCTTCCCCCGAATAACAAATCTCCGTATGCTCTGCCGCCGCCTTACATGCAAGGGCAAACACAATCGAAGAGGCGTCCCCCAAGGGCTGCTCCATATGGTACATCACGTAAGGAACCGCGTCGAAGTATTCCTCCGGCGTAATCCGACGCCGCAAGTTTTCCCGTCCCAGGATTCTTGCCGTTTCTGCGGCAAGCCGGGACTCATCGAAGCGTTCCTCGTCATATCCGCAGGAATCCGTCATCTTAATGTCGGACATGGCAAGCACATAAGAAGAATCCACGCCGCCGGAAAGGAAAGACTCCGCATGCTCCTCTGCCGTCTTTACCTCTGGCATGATTTTCTGGAGGGTTGTGTGGATTTCATCTGCCCAGTCCTCCAAAGATTTACTCTCGTCCGGGTGAAACTCCGGTTTCCAATAACGTTCAATCTTCAATTCCCCGTCCTTCCATATCAGGTAACGTCCGGGAAGAAGTTTTTTCACGCCTTTGAAAAAGGTATCCTCTCCTGCCCCATACGTCAGGCTCAGATAAATCTGCAGCATCTCCTGGTTCAATTCCTTTACGAATCCAGGCTGTTCCATAATCTTACGTATCGTCGTCCCATAGAGCAGTTTCCCGTCCTCTGTCTGGTAATAGTAGAACGGCTTCGTCCCAAAATGGTCACGCAGGCAGAAAAGCTGCTGACGGTCTACATCCCACAGTGCGAATGCGAACATCCCATGCAGATGGTCTGCCATGTCATATCCCCATTTTTCATAAGCCTTCGTAAGAATCTGTAATTCCCGGTCTTCCCTTGGAAGTCCGGTCCAAATCTCAAGCTCTTTACAGAGCGCCTCCCAATTTCTGATATGTCCTCTGTACTCCTGAACATTCGTCATACTTTTTTATCTCTCCTGTCATATTTTTTCATTCATTTGTAGAATCCAAACCAAAATGGATTCCCGGAACAGACGCAGTTTGTCGAAATATGTCCGTTTTTATAGTATATCGGTATTTAACCATAAAATCAACTGGTCAATTTCCTAATAGTCTGTGATTTATTTGTAAAAATTATAGACAGAATGCCACGAAACTGATAGCAGACTTTCCAAGAGTGTAGTATGATAGAGACAGAAGATTTCTTTATAATGGCAAAAGGAGGATTTAGACATGTCAAATGTACAGATCATGGATCACCCGTTGATCCAGCACAAGATTAACTATATCCGCAGCGAAGATGTAGGTTCCAAAGAATTCCGTGAAATCGTAAGCGAGATCGCATCCCTCATGTGCTATGAGGCTTCCCGGGACCTGAAACTACAGGATGTAAAAATCAAGACCCCAATCTGCGAGATGACGGGGAAGAAACTAAGCGGGAAGAAAATTGCCGTGGTGCCGATTTTACGGGCAGGGCTGGGAATGGTAGACGGGATACTCAAGATGATACCGGCGGCAAAGGTAGGACACATCGGGCTGTACCGCGACCCGGAGACATTCAAGCCCGTGGAATACTACTGCAAGCTTCCGGCAGACTGCGACGAGCGGGAAGTGTTCGTGGTAGATCCCATGCTGGCAACCGGAGGCTCTTCGGTCGCCGCAATCCAACTGCTGAAAGAAAAAGGCGTAAAACACATCCGTTTCCTGTGTATCATTGCAGCGCCGGAAGGCGTGGAACGGATGAAATCAGAACATCCCGACGTTGCGCTATACATCGGGGCATTGGACGACCATCTGAACGAGCATAAATATATCGTGCCGGGGCTTGGGGATGCCGGCGACCGTATATTCGGGACAAAGTAAGATAGATCAAAAAAGAGCTGTAGTAAACTACAGCTCCTTCCAGACTTCCACCACATCCAAATCCGTCGTAATCTCATCCACAATTCGACTGCTATCGACGTGCATGACTTCGCTCTTATTCTTGTCCATAGAGACAAAGGCTGCAAACAACAGCAGGCACAAAAATAATCGAATCCCAAAACTGCTGGGCGGAATCGGCTGCTGTTCATCACTGTAGATTTGACGGTAGGCCGCGCCGTATCGGGGATGTACCGCTGGGATGGTACGTTTCTCACCATATAATTCCCTAGTCTGCTCTAAAAGTCTCTGCCTTCTTTTTTCAGAATCATTCACGTTCATCACCTCAGGAAAATATATGCCAGCGCTGCCGTTCCTATGACTTTTAAAGCCATGACATATTCTCTCATGCCATCGGATTTGTAAGCCGCTCAATCGCTATCGATCTGCAAGTTCCCTCACAATGTCATCCCATGTGACGCCTTTGAGTACCATCAGCACCATGGCATGATACAGGAAATCCGATAGCTCATACTTGATTTCCTCCGCATTGGGGTTCTTCGCGGCAATTACGACCTCCGTCGCTTCCTCGCCGATTTTCTTGAGAATCTTATCGATTCCTTTCTCAAACAGGTAGTTGGTGTATGACCCTTCCTTAGGATGTTCCTTCCTGTCTGCAATCACCTGATACACCGACTCGAACACCCTAAGGGGGTTGGTCTCGTCAACGTCATTTCCTGCCAGATGTTGGAAGAAACAGGTAGGATTGCCGGTATGGCACGCAGCCCCCACCTGATCTACCTTGGCTAGAAGCGTATCATTGTCACAGTCCAGAGTCAGGGACTTCACATACTGGAAATGCCCGCTGGTCTCGCCTTTGACCCAGAGGGACTGCCTACTCCGGCTGAAATAAGTCATACGTCCGGTCTTTACGGTCTGATAGAAGGCTTCCCGGTTCATATACGCCAGCATCAAAACTTCCTGCGTCTTATAATGCTGTACGATGACCGGAATCAGCCCTTGTTCATTCGTTTTGAATTCTGAGAACTCAATCATACTCTCAAAAGAAGTCATACGGACGCCCTTCTGTTCACACTGCTCTTTGAAGGAGGGAAAATCCATATCCGGCTGGCTTACGAACCTGCCTGACAATCCCCTGACTCCAGATGATTGTAAAATCTTAAAAAGCTCTGGGATTTCCATGGTATCCGTCACAACGACACATGGAATGTCCGTAATATTTGCCACAGAGTTCAAATCCAGCCTGTGCATGAAAATAATCTCGCTGCAATATTCCTGTATCACATGCTGGTGCTTGAACAAAGCATCGAAATCGTTCAGAGACACTGCCAGCTTCTCTTTCCCGAACCGTTTTGCGGCGTCCTCGATGAGTTTGATACTGTCCTGTTTGGAAAAATTCAGTATCGCCCGTTTGGAGCCGGCATAGAGAATTTTCTTGATATCCTCCTGTCGTTTCACGTTCCCCCCTGCCACCATGGGAATCCGGATAATCCGATTCATCCGCTTCATCAGGTCGATTGCCTCGTCATGTTCATCCGCATAGTCCGACAGGTCAAACACGATCAGTTCGTCCGCGCCGCCGTCGCTGTAACGTTTCGCAAGCTCAACGGCGTCCTCTGCGATTACGGTACGGTCGTCGAACCACCTTACCGCCCTACCCGCTGCAATGAAGATACAGGGGATCAATCTTTTATAACTCATCACTTCATCTCCTTTATAAAGTTCCCTTCGTAGTCCATGCTTCTTTTATCCTTGGCTCCTCCTGCGTTGCCATGTCAAGGGCTTTCCCGAAACTCTTGAACAGCGCCTCGGCCTTGTGGTGGTTGTTCTCACCGTCCAGAATACGAAGATGGAGATTCATCATCCCGCCGTAAGATACGGCATAGAAGAACTCCCGCAGCATTTCTGTATCCAGCGTGCCAAGACGCATAGCCGTGAACTCTGCGTCAAATTTAAGATAAGGCCTGCCTGACAAATCAATGGCGCACAATGCAAGGGTTTCGTCCATTGGCAGGATAAAATACCCATACCGTTTGATTCCTGCTTTCTTCCCCAAAGCCTTGTGGATTGCCTGGCCGAGCACGATTCCCGTATCCTCGACGGTGTGGTGGCAGTCCACAGGAAGATCCCCCCTGACCTTCACCGCTAAATCAAACAGCCCGTGCCTTGCAAAGCCGTCAAGCATATGGTCAAAAAACCCGATTCCCGTATCAATTTCCGTTATCCCGGTTCCGTCAAGATTAAGCGTAACCGATACATCCGTTTCTTTCGTCGTCCTGTTCAAGGATACTTTTCTCTCCATACGCTCAATCCTCCTGTGAAAAACGTACTCTGACTGAGTTTGCGTGGGCAGACAATTGTTCCGCTTCCGCGAACCGCTCGATTTCTTCATGTACCGCATGAAGCGCACTCCTGGAATAGGCAATGATGCTGGATTTTTTGATAAAATCATCCACAGACAGCGGGGAAAAGAACCTGGCCGTACCGTTGGTGGGGAGGATATGGTTCGGGCCTGCAAAATAATCGCCCAAAGGTTCGCTGGAGTATTCCCCGATAAAAATCGCGCCTGCATTGCGGATCTTCATCATCACATCATAGGGATCTTTGGTCTGGATTTCCAGATGCTCAGAGGCAATGTCATTTGCCACGGCAATGGCGTCCTCCATAGTATCCGCTACCAGAATATATCCGTACTGCTCCAGAGATTTCTGGATGATCTCCTTTCTTGGCAGTACCTTTAAAAATTCATCTACTTCTTCCGAGACCTTCTCTGCAAGAGTCTTACTGGTCGTTACCAGGATTGCCGAAGCCAGTTCGTCATGCTCCGCCTGCGACAACAGGTCTGCCGCCACGAACCTTGGATTTGCCGTCTCATCCGCAATGACCAGAATTTCGCTGGGACCAGCTACTGAATCAATACTGACATGCCCGTAGACCGCCTTTTTCGCCAACGCCACATAGATATTTCCCGGTCCCACGATTTTATCCACCTTGGGAATGCTCTCGGTTCCGTACGCCAACGCCCCGATTGCCTGTGCGCCGCCTGCCTTATAGATGATATCCGCTCCTGCTTCTTTTGCGGCCACCAGCGTATTTGCAGCCGCCTTCCCGTCCCTTCCCGGAGGCGTCACCATAACAATCTCCTCTACTCCCGCGACCTTTGCCGGAATAATATTCATTAACACGGAAGAGGGATAAACCGCCTTTCCTCCCGGCACATACACGCCTACCCGCTCAAGGGGCGTCACCTTCTGCCCCAGCATCGTGCCGTCCGGTTTGCTGTCGAACCAGCTATACTGCCGCTGCTTGGCATGATAATCTTCAATATTGCGGAGCGCCTTGCGGATAGTGGACAGAAGTCCCGGCTCAACAAGACGGTATGCTTCTTCGATTTCTGCCTCTGTGACCCGGATACTTCCTGCGTCCATATGTGCGCCGTCAAATTTTTCCGTATATGCAAAAAGAGCAGAATCTCCCTCTTCCTTCACCCGGTTCAGGATATCCGTGACTGCTTTCTCGTATTCCCCGTACTGGTTTGGGCTGCGCTTTAAGAGATTTTCTAATAGATTCTGTTTTGCAGTATTATCTAAATATTGTATTCTCATGTTCTTCCTTCTTTCTATCTTTTTGAGTCGGCTTCTGAACGCCCATCCGTGTTATTTTAGTCAATAAGCTGCGCCCTGAGCTGTACCAGAAGATTCTTGATCCGTACGCTCTCCATCCGCATGCTCACAGGATTGACGATCATTCTTGCGGATAAGGGACATACCTCTTCCAACACTTCTAAGCCATTCTCTTTCAGGGTCGTCCCTGTCTCCACAATATCTACAATTACCTCCGACAGCCCCACGATGGGAGCCAGTTCGATGGAACCGTTTAGTTTAATGATTTCCACCGTCTGATGCTTCGTGTTGTAAAAATAGTCCTTGGTGATATTGGGATACTTTGTGGCGACCCGAATCAGCTCATGATGTTTCAGCAGCGGTTCTGCGTCCGGATGCCCGCAGACACACATCCTGCACTTTCCATATCCTAAGTCCAGCACCTCATGGACTTTGCGCCCCTCTTCCAATATCGTATCCTTCCCCACGACGCCGATATCCGCCGCTCCATACTCCACGTAAGTCGGCACATCCGGTCCCTTGGCAAGGAAAAATTTAAGCTTCATCGGCTCATTGACAAAAATCAGCTTGCGGGAATCCTTGTCCTTCATCTCTTCGCAGGTAATCCCGATCTTCTCGAATAATTTTAACGTCTGTTCCGCCAGACGTCCCTTCCCCAAAGCAAATGTCAGGTATCTCATCGTCTTATGAACTCCTATCTGTGGTGTTTTCTGCGTTGCTGTCCTTATTGTTATCCCCGCCGTCTTCCGTGCCGCCGTTCAATATTTTATGCTCGCCGGTGACAAGGTTGACCATGGTAATCTCCCCGGAACGGTCCAGATAAATCAGGTTCCCGGCATAATATTCATTGCCGTAGGCCACATATTCCTCCAGTCCCCGGGCCAAATCCCTGCGAATCAGCTCTGTATTCTTCGCCTTCCTCCTGAAATCCCTGGCAAGGGAAATCGCTTCCCGTTTCCGCTCCGGGTCATACAGGATGATGGTATTCTTTCTCGTATAGACGATGCGGACCTTCTGCCGGATAAGGGCGTTCATCAGTTCGTCGATTACGATGGCAAATCCAATCGCCGGAGATTTCTTCCCGAATTTTTCGGTCAGATGGTCGTACCTGCCGCCCTTTACTATGGCGTCTCCCGTACCGAACGTATAGACCCGGAAAATAATCCCAGAGTAGTAACCATAAGTACCACTCATACTGAAATCAAAAGTGACAAATTTTTCTACACCATATAGCTTCAAAATATCGTAAATTTTTTCCAGTCTTCGGATTGCCTTGACTCCCTTTGAATTGGGGGCAATATTCTTCGCCTGCGTCAGCGTTGCAATCCCGCCCACCAAATCGTTCAGCGCGGCAAACGCCTCCTTGGAACTGCGTTTCACCTGGATACTGTCTAAGAATTCTTCCACACCAAAAAAATTCCGGTTATTGATGAGTTCACGGACCCGTTCCTCGGCGTCCTCGTCGAGGCATGCGTCCTCTATAAGGCTCTGGAAGAAATCAACGTTTCCCACGCTGAGCTGAAACTCCTTTAAGCCTATGGTCAGCAGACACTCAATGACCAGCGCAAGCATCTCGGCATCCGCCTCCACGGATGCGTCTCCCATCAGCTCGGCGCCCATATGGGTCGTCTCACGAAGCCGTCCCTGATAGTTGGAATGGCTGATAAACGTATTACCCGTATAGCACAGCCGTACCGGCATAGCCACATCCTTTAACAGCGTCGCGGAAAATCTGGCGATAGACGGTGTGAAATCCGGACGCAGGACAAGGGTATTCCCGTCCTTATCAAAGAACTTATACAAGTCTTTGGAGGGAATCGTCCCAATCTCTTTCCGGAACACATCAAAATATTCAAAGGTAGGCGGCTGGATGTCATGATATCCGTATAACTGGAAAATCTTTTTCAGATGCCCTTCCAAGGTAAGTTTTTTTCCACATTCTACATTATATATATCTCGGACTCCTTCCGGAGTATGTAATACTCTTTTCATAGTACCTCCTGAATGCATTTTGCTGCTGCTTTAGTATACTACTATATTAAACCGTATAGAATTATAAGCATTTTCCTAAATTTTGTCAAGTTTTGTCTTCTTCATCCCGAATCTCCAAATCCAGATTCATGACGTCCAGATAAGGGACATAACATCCCCTGAGGAATTCCAAAAAGAATCTGGAATCCAATTCATCAAAACGGAAACTCTTTCTTCCTCCCTCTTTTGCCCGGTTCCAGAATCTGCATAGCTCTGCAAACCGCATATAATAGAGAACATTTTCGGAAGAATAATAAATAAGTATGAAGGCAATCCCCCCCTGGCGTTCAAACTCCTCCATAAACTTCACCTGATGCTCATGGATATTCTGCAAGGGAAACGTCTTTGCAACACATTCCTTTGCATCAAAGCAGATGGGAATCCCTTGCACGGCGCCGATATAGTCGATGGTACTGCGCTTATCAAAATAGGCAAGGGTGATATGCCGGTGTTCCTTATCCATCTTCACAGGCGTAATGGGCGTCGGTATCTTCTGAATCAGCGCAAGCCCCTTCTCTAAATACCATTCGTTGGTCCGGTTGACCATCTCTTCTAGTGTTGAACCTCTAAGGCCTCTTGAATTCCATGTTCCCATGCCGTCTCCCTAATCATCCTTTGGAATTTCTCTGGCAGCTTTGCCGTAAATGTCTTGCCGGAAACCGCCGCGCACGCCCCCTCAATCGCCGGAAAGGTAATCTGGTATGCGTGGAGGAGCTGGGAATCAATCCCGAACCTCGTCCTGTAACCGTCATTGAAACCACGGTCGCCGTATTTGTAGTCGCCCACCAGCGGATTCCCGATGGAGGCAAGATGCGCCCGAATCTGGTGGGACTTTCCCGTAATCAGATGGACTTTCAGAAGCGTCAGCTTCTCATTCCATGCCAACGGAAGATACTCCGTCTCAATGGGGGCTCCATCCCCTTGAAAGTCCGTCTGATGAGGAATGATTTGTACCAAGTTCTTCCGGCCGTCCTTTTTCAAAAATCCCTGAATCCGCTGCCCTTTTGTGATCCGCCCTTTCACGGCGCATAAGTAGTACTTTTTAAGGGTACGCTCTTTTAGCAGCTGTGCCATAGCCTGGGAACCCGGCAGGCTCTTCCCGGCAATGATCATTCCGCTGGTATTGCGGTCTAAACGGTTACAAACGGAAGGCCTGAACAAAAGCAGGTCTTTTTCCTCAATCTCCTGTTTCCCCAACAGATAAGAAACAACCAGTTCTACAACAGAAGTATCATCTTTTTCTGCTTTCTGGGACAACATACCAGAAGGCTTATTGAGCAGCAGCAAATCATCATCTTCATAGATAATCTCTATCGGCATCTTGGCTGCCGGAAATGCGCCTTCTGTGCAGCGCTTATCCGACCCGGAAGAAAATCTTCCAAGCGTCTCATCGGCAAGATAGAGACGGATGCTGTCGCCCTGAGACAGCTTCTCGTTCCCCATCGCCTTCTTTCCGTTCAGTACAATGTTCTTCTTGCGGAGCATCTTGTAGAGAAAACCCGCCGGGGCTTCGTTCAGATACTTTTTCAGAAGTTTGTCAAGCCTCTGTCCGGCTTCATTCTTTCCGACAATGATTTCTTTCATGGTTCCCCCTGTTTTGTAGTAGTCCTTATCTTTGCTACGCAAATAACTGCGCATCTGTCCTACATAGAAATACTAAATAGTACATTTCGGATGTTTCTTTCGTTTTGGTCATCCTCCGGGCGTTCCACGGCGGCAATATTATTCAGTCCTTCTGCCCGAGCCAAGAACATGGCGTAATCATGGAAAATCTTGACGGTCATCTTATCGTACCGGTTATCCTTCAGCACATCCTTAATATGTTTCGCCACAGCCGCTTCGTCTGTGCGGGGGCTGCCTGCGTAACCACAGACCACGTGCCCGGATATGACCAGCGCGTCGATTGGCATCGCCTTTTCCGTGCTGGTAATTAACAGATCATAAATCCGCATGACAAGAGGCGCTTTTTCCTCAATCTCCATGTATTTTTCTGGTTCGATTCCCTTATGGGGAGAAACGGTGATGTATTCTACCAGCATCTTTGCCGCCGGAAGGCAGCCTACCACCGCCACAATCGTAAAAAGATTCTGTTTGGTCTTTGTCTGGACGTACCCCAGGATAAAGACCGCTGCTACGATTGCAAATTCCGCCAATGCCCATGTCAGGTATTTGGACTTTAATGCTTTCAGATACCCGGGCTGTCCTTTTTCTATTTTCATCTGCCCTACCTTCTTTATCTTAAAATTCATTCATCCTGCCAATCTGGTTTGCCCGTCCAAGAATGTAGGCCGTCAGTGCATCTGGCACGGTTTTGGCCGCAACTTGGGCACACTTCATGGCAGCGCCGTAGACGGAAACCCTTCTCTTTCGGACGGAATCTAACAGCGCCATTCTGACCACTTGTTTAGGGTCTGCCTTCACGGAATCCTTGAATGGATTCGGCAGTTTCCCGGAACGCCGGAAGAATTCCGTATCTACCGGGCCTGGGCATACCACAGTCACAACGATTCCTTTCGGACGAAGTTCTTCCCTAAGGGCCGCAGAAAAGCTGTATACATAAGACTTGGAAGCTGCGTATACGGCAAATCCAGGCTGCGGCGCGAAGGCAGCGGACGATGCAATATTCATTATTCTACTTCCATTTGCCAGATATGGCAAGCAGATATGAGTTATTTTTGTCAAAGCCTGGCAATTTAATGTGATCATTCCCAACTGTTCCTGGGAATCAATCTGGCCGAAAACACCTACTTTTCCGTATCCTGCGGCATTGACCAGCATACGGATATTGGCGCTTCGCCTGTCAAGCTCTTTTTTAAGCCGCTCAAAAATATAGTCCCGCTGCATATCCCCGTCAAAAATTCTGACAGGGATGTAAATCTGTTTTTTCAGTTCTTCCAGGCGCTCTGTCCTTCTTGCCATCACCCAGATTTCATCTAAGTTCTTGTAAAGCCTGGGAATCTGTAGGGCAAATTCCCTTCCGATACCGGAGGATGCTCCGGTCACTACTGCGATTTTCATAGAAACTTCACCTCCTGTTTGCGCTATCATCTATAATATTTGATATTCTCTATTTTCTCACTTTTTCTTATGGATATTACGGATTGTCTTCTTTTTCTTTTTTGGGCCGCCCACACATACGCCCTTCGCACGGGCGGCGTCGGCATGGACTCCAAAGCCGCGGGTTCTTTCCTGTTTCGGACGTATCAGGCAGCGGGAATCGTATCCTACCAAATCCAGCCTTCCCGCTAATTTCAGCGCTTCCATCACCAAATCGTAATTCTTTGGATCCCGGTACTGTATCAATGCCCGCTGCAGCGCTTTTTCGTGAGGGTTCTTAGGCACATATACCGGCGTCATGTCTCTTGGATCTACGCCTGTATAATACATGCAGGTAGAAATCGTCGAAGGCGTGGGGTAAAAATCCTGTACCTGTTCCGGCATATATTTCAAATCACGAATATATTCGGCCAGCTCCACCGCTTCTCTCATCGTCGAACCGGGATGGGAAGACATCAGATACGGCACAAGATACTGTTTCTTATTGAGCTTCTTATTAAGCTCCTGATATTTTTTCCCGAAAGCCTGATATACACGGTTGGCAGGCTTTCCCATCTTCCTAAGGACCCCGTCCGACACATGTTCCGGCGCGACCTTTAGCTGCCCGCTTATATGGTGTTCGCACAATTCAAGGAAAAACGTATCATCCGGATCTTCCATTACATAATCGAACCGGATTCCGGAACGGATGAATACTTTCTTTACCCCAGGCAGGTTCCTAAGTTTCCGGAGCAGATTCACATAATCCTGATGGCTTGCTTTCAGATTGGGGCAAGGCTTGGGAAACAGGCATTGCCGATCCTTGCATACTCCATGGGATAACTGCTTCTGGCAGGAGGGATGCCGGAAATTCGCCGTAGGGCCTCCTACATCGTGGATGTATCCTTTAAAATCCGGTTCCTTTATCAGTGTTTCTGCTTCTTCGATTAGAGATTCATGGCTTCTGGCCTGTAGAATCCGCCCCTGATGAAAGGTCAATGCACAGAAATTACATCCGCCGAAGCAACCACGGTTACTGACAAGGCTAAACTTCACCTCCGCAATGGCAGGGACGCCCCCATCCTTCTCATAGGACGGATGGTATGTCCGCATATATGGAAGGCTGTATACCGAATCCATTTCCTCCTGGCTAAGAGGCATGGAAGGCATATTCTGTACCACGAACAGATGCTCCCCATAGGGCTCGATGAGCCTTTTGGCGGAAAACGGGTCTGTATTGCAATACTGTGTATAAAAACTTCTGGCATACGAAAGCCTGTCCGCTTTCATTTCGTCATATCCCGGCAGCATGATACCGTCATACACACTGTCCAAATTCTTCGTTTTATAGACCGTACCCGGCACAAACGTAATGTCATTGACGGCAATCCCGCTCTCTAACGCCTCCGCGATCTCCACAATGGAACGTTCCCCCATCCCATAGGAAATGATATCCGCCGAAGAATCCAGAAGAACGGAGCGTTTGAGCCTGTCCGACCAGTAATCATAATGTGCAAGCCGCCTAAGGCTCGCCTCAATTCCGCCAAGAATCACCGGCGTTTTCTTATACACCTGCCGGATAAGGTTCCCATATACCACCACGGCATAGTCCGGGCGTCTCCCTGTCACGCCGCCCGGGCTAAATGCATCCGTTTTCCGCCGTTTCTTCGACACAGAGTAATGGTTGACCATGGAATCCATATTACCGGCAGACACCAGGAACCCAAGCCTTGGCTCCCCGAACTCCGTAATGCTTGAAGGATTCTTCCAGTCCGGCTGCGGGATGATTCCCACCCGGTATCCATGGGCTTCAAGGACTCTCGTGATAATCGCATGCCCGAAAGACGGGTGGTCTACATATGCGTCTCCTGACACATAGACGAAATCCACAGATTCCCAACCCCGCTCTTCCATCTCCCGCCTGCAAACAGGTAAAAAACCAGAATTCATCTAAAGCACCTCATAAGTTTCATTTTTGATATCATCATAATCGTATATGTAATAATCGGCTAGGCTTTTCTTCTTCTCCTCCTGGATACGGGAAAATGCATCGTCAACGGCACACACTTTCATCCCTGCATTTTTCCCCGCAAGGATACCCATAGGGACATCCTCGAACACCAGGCAATGGCCGGGGGAAACGCCTAGTTCCTTCGCTACCAGAAGGTAGACGTCTGGCGCAGGTTTCCCCTTTCCTGCCTCACAGGCCGTCCTGACCACGTCAAAATATTGGGAAACCCCAAGCGCATTCAACGTATCTTCCACAAGGGCCCGCCCATTACTGGTTGCAATTCCAATCTTTTTCCCCTGGCGTTTCATTTCCAGGATAAACCCATGCACTCCCGTCTTTAAGGGAGCCTCGTTCATATAGCGGTCACGCGCCATCTCAGTCCATTCATCCATGATTTGCTCAGGCGTCCGTTTGAGGGTTGGGAATGCTTCAAGGAAAAAATGCACAACTTCCGTATAGCTCATCCCTTCAATATTTTCATGGAAATTCTCCGGTTCCACCAAATTGTATTTTTCAAAAAAGTCCTCGTCGATGGAAGGCCAAATCCACATGGAATCAATCAGCGTCCCATCCATATCAAAAATCACCGCATCAATATCTTCAAGCATTTTCGTCTCTAACATTCCGAACTTCCTTTCTCTTTGCTTCCAGCCATTTACGCCAAACCGCTTGCCCCGATCCCTTTCTTCTCTTCGTCGGTAAGCAGCCGGTATTCTCCAGGCTTTAAATCCATATCCAGAACCAGCGTCCCCATCCGCTCCCGTCTCAGATAGGTCACTTCCTTACCTACGGCCAGAAACATGCGTTTTACCTGATGGTACTTTCCTTCCTGTATGGTCAGCCGAATCTCCGATTCTGCATTGCTGGTAAGCACCTCAAGGATTCCAGGCATCGTCCGCTCTACCTGCCCGTCCTCTCCGATATCTACTCCTTCTGCAAATGCAAGGACGTCCTCCTGCGTGACGGCCCCGCGGATTCTGGCATAATATGTCTTATCTACGTGGCAGCGGGGAGACAAAAGACGATGGGCCAGCAAGCCGTCGTTGGGAATCAGAAGCAGCCCTTCCGTATCCTTATCAAGACGCCCCACCGGGAACAGATCCTTCCGCTTCTTCTCCCGGATCGGGTCTACCACCGTCAAATCCCGGGAATCAGTTGTGGCAGATACCACGCCCGCCGGTTTGTTCAGCATATAATACTCATATGCGGCATATCCGATTTCCCGTCCCTCCACTGAAACCACATCCTCCCCTTCCCTTATTTTCAAGTCAGGGGCGCCGGCCGTCTTATGGTTCACCGAAACCAGCCCTTTGCGGATCTTGCGTTTCACTTCCTGACGGGTTCCGGCTCCCATATCCGCCAGATACTTATCCAGCCGAATCATGGCATAACCTCCAATCCCATACAATTTCTCTTGTTATTCTCATATTGGCTCTATATCAGCACAGCCTCCATCCCGGCAGATATTTGTTTTTCAGAGTTCCTTGAGAGATTTTCCCCCATCCCAGCGGAAAACCGTCTACGCAGACCAACTGCCATGCCTTGTCACCGGATTTCACCAAATCTGCAACATCCAGCGTCTCCCCCTTCAGATATCGGAAGACCCGGGAATCATCTGCCGAAAAATCAATGGAATCTGCATATTCTTCTTTTTTCAGGCACATGGCAAGGGCCTGGCTCGGCTCGAACCGGTTCTTCTTGAGTTCCCCAAGCAAAAGCCCGGTGCGCAGGAACCGGATTCCTCGGACATCCGAAAGCCCGTCCGGCATATAGAAAAGCCGCTCCCCCCGCAATTCAAACCGCGCCCTGTCCATTTCCCATGAAATAGCACGGAAAAAATGTTCCGCCGCTTCCGGTAATTTTACTCCTGCTTTTAGCTTTTGCCCGGCCTTTCCGGTATCGCCTCCAAAAGAAGGAAAATCCTCTTCTCCTTTTTGCAGTAAAGCGAGATAATGCCCTTCCCCCTTCATTTTGTGAGGGAATATCCGCACGGTCTTCCTAAGCTCCTCATCCTTTGACCGTGCCTCCTCTGGTATTCCCGGACAAAAACCTTCATAGGGACGGATGTCCAGAATACGAAATTGGGGATACTCCTTTTTAAGCCCTTCGATAATCTGTTCATTTTCACGGCTGTCGAAGGTACACGTGGAATACAGCATCTTGCCGCCTGGCCGAAGCATCCTTGCGGCCTGGCGGATAATGCCCTTCTGGATATTGGCGAAATATTCCGGGCCGTGTTCTTCCCATGCTTTCACCATCTTCTTATCCTTTCGGAACATCCCTTCGCCGGAACATGGCGCGTCAATCAATATTTTGTCGAAATATTCCGGAAAATAAGCCTCAAGCTTTCCGGGTTCTTCACATAGCACCGCTACATTTCCAATCCCGAACACTTCAATATTTTTCAACAGCCCCTTCGCCCTGGAACTGCTGATATCGTTGGCAATCAGAAGCCCTTCTCCCCTAAGCCTTGCCCCAAGTTCCGTCGCTTTCCCACCGGGGGCCGCACAGACATCTAAGACTCTATCGCCGGGCTCAATAGGAAGCCGGTTCGCCGGGGTCATGGCGCTGGGCTCTTGTAGATAGTACAATCCTGCAAAGTAATAAGGATGCTTTGCAGGCGATACCTTTTCCCCGTCATAATAAAAACCATTTTCAATCCATGGAATGGGCGTAATCTCAAAGGGACAGATTTTCCGGAACTCTCCTACGGAAATCTTCCCTGTATTTACGCGCAGCCCATAATATCTCGGCTCTTCATAACATGCCAGATATGCGTCCATTTCCCCGCCCAGAAGCCCCCGCATCTTTTCCTCAAATATCGCTGGCAGATTCATGGAATCTCCTCCTGTCTCACCATTTCTGAGTATACCTTAGGCATACCTTACCGGACGAAGTCCGTCCGCCCCGCAAGGGGCA
>OFFX01001222.1_pt1 | contig 19007 bp, 21 predicted proteins | sample 1521511 | NCBI WGS metagenome assembly OFFX01 (sample SAMEA3504125, study PRJEB24116) | mouse gut metagenome | biome: mouse gut; feature: mouse-associated habitat; material: faeces | place: Denmark | collected 2011
TATCGTCGATGCTCCCAATTGGGAGCAGGCTACCGTGGAGGCCGCTGCATGGTGGGAGGTTCCCTGGCGGGAGGTCGCCGCACTCTGCGAGTGCGAACGGGAAGAAATCGTTTCCCGGCATGTGTGTATCTGCTGCGGAAAGATTTTCAACGGGAACGGGTTCCGCTGCACCAAATGTGAAATCGTTGAGAGGGACAAGCGACTCAACCAGCGGGCCAGGGCGCGGAGGTATTACCGCAGCATGATGCCAAGGAAATCGCATGGAAGGATGTAGAAATTACCTGCTTCTTTTCCGATGAACCTACTCATACGCAAACAAAAATATGCAACCAACTCCGTAACACAATATATCTGCTGTGTCGTAAACAGAACCAAACACGATACGGAGTATAGGATTTGTTATCCCAAGTCTCTCCACTAAACAGAATCGCTGAGAAATCTCCACCGCTATAGTAAAGGCAAAAACTGCCGCCGGCAGCCACGGATATTTCTCTGGAATGAATATCCGCAGGAAGAAATAGACAACAGCAACAACCAGTATGTCTCCGACATATGGCCGGACAAAGCTGTCGTGGATAAACAGTGCGATCAGGACCTCAATAGCCAACAGGATCAAAAAGAAAAGTAAATTCAGAAATCTCTTTCGTTTCATATTACCGGCAATCAGTCAATGGGATTCGGGATCGTGTCCCGCAGTTCCGCCTGCTTGGCGGTATTCCAGTCGGACGGCTCTCCGATGCAGTACCCGCCCATCTTCCGCATGTTGCGGAAGCGGTGGAGGTCATAGCTGACTGCCACATGATCTCCCTGTACATCCAGGAACAGCTTTTCAATGATACTCATGGGATACACTGCCGTGACCTGACGGACATAGGAATCCTGCTCGGCCTCGGTCAATGTCCCGTTCAAAACAACCACTTGCATCTGCTATCTCCTCCTCTGGAGGATCAGTATACCAGATGCAACCAGGAAAATCAAGGAAGGGGTGGTGAAGATTCCATACATCCAATTTACAGACGACCAGAAGCGCCGCGCCAGCGAGGTCGATCTGGAACGATTCCTGCTCCGGCAGGGCGAGAAACTGCTGATCTCCGGTTTTGAAAAGCGTCTTGCCAGCGACCACAGCGTCACCATTTGCGGGAATGAATGGTACGATCATGCCGTGAAAGAAGGCGGCGGGCCGATCTCCTTCGTCCAGCAGTTCTACGATCTGTCCTATCCGGAAGCCATCACCCGTCTGCTGGACGGGGAACAGGGAACGGTCGATGCCTCCGCTCGCAAGCAGGAAAAGAGGGAGAAGAAGGACTTTGCCCTGCCGCCCGCCAGCCGGGATATGCGTCGGATATACGCCTACCTACTCAAGAACCGGCTCCTGGACAGAGATGTGGTCAGCACTTTCGTTCGGGCTGGATCACTCTATGAGAGCTGTGAAAAATTCGGGGATAGAGAGTACCACAACGCCGTGTTTGTTGGCAAGGATGCGCACGGTGCTGCCCGTCACGCCCACAAGCGCAGCGTCAACAGTATAGGGAAGACCTTCCGCATCAACGTGGAGGGCAGTGATCCACGCTGCAGCTTTCATCATACCGGCTCCAGTGACCGTCTCTATGTTTTCGAGGCTCCCATTGATCTTCTGTCATTCCTCACACTGTACCCGGAAGGCTGGCAACGGCACAGTTATGTGGCGATCTGCGGGACTGCCGAACACGCTATGCTCTGGATGCTGGAACAGAATCCGAACATCCGCACGGTCTGCCTCTGCCTGGATCATGACGCGGCGGGTATCGAGGCCAATGGACGGCTGACGGACATTCTTCGGGAACATGGATACGATGAGGTCGGGGTCCTCCAGTCCGAATATAAAGATTGGAATGAGGACATCAAAGCCCGCCATGGCCTCCCCGCCCAGGAGGCAGAGGAGCATCCGCAGCTTATTGCCGCACCGGAGGTCTGCGGCAGAATCGGTGCCTGTATGGCAGAATGCACCGCTACAGACCGTCTGGAGCGGGAGCTTATCTATACGTTTCAGAGATATGAAAAGAATCTCCGTGCGGATCGGGTCGATGCGGCAATGGAATGTATCGAATGGGCTTCCGCTCTGGCGCTGACTGCCTATGGCCGGGAGCTGCGCCAGATGGGAGAGCATCGCTCCACAGAAAAGCTGCTGGACGAACTGCAGCGTCATATCCTGCCCCACCGGAATCGCGGCAGTCTGAAAAGCCGCCGCACCGAACTGTCCACGCAACTCCAAAGTGTTCTGGAAAAGACGTCTGTTCCTGGAATCCGCAGCAAAGATGAGAAGCAGGATCTGGCAAAGGGCTGGTTGGAAATGGCTGTGTCATTCGCAAAAGCACCGGTCAAATACGAGGCAGATAATTTGCAGCAGCGGCAAAAACAGGAACACGAAGAATCCAAATATGAAATGACAATGACCATGTAAAGGGGGAAAATCATGCAGCAAGAGAAGGAAAAAGCTCTGGAGGCGATTCGCAATCTGATTGCCTACTACGTCAGCGATTTTCAAGGGGGTTGTGGCTACACTGGCAGGCAGCAACTCATCTATCTCACGAAGCCTCAGTCGGAGATCGCACTGCGCTACGGCATCCCCATCGGCGTTCGGGATAAGCACGGTATGTGCATGGGAGCGCCGCTTGGAAAGCCGTTTCGCTATGTCACTATCAACGATATGAAAAAGCTGGAGAAATGGCTCAGCTTTGACTCTATGGAACCGCTGGCGACCATCCACGCGGATCTGCCCAGAGGAATACAGAAAAAAATGCGGGAGTTCATCTTGCAGATCATGGAGATCGAATGTCCTGAGTGCCTGCCGCCGCCGAAACCGGTGGCTCCTATCCTGGGAGCATACGGGAACACATTCAATCTGCTGTGCATCGCCAACCGGGCACTCCGGCAGGCCGGACAGATGGAGCAGGCGGAAGCGATGTGGAGGCGGGTACTGGACAATGGCGACAATTTCAAGGCTCTTTCCATCATGGAGGAGTACGTCGAGTTTGATGAAGCATATCTGCCAGCGGCGGCGCTCTGCGACAGAAGTTTAAGGGGGGATCTCCGTGTTTGATTGGGCGCAGATGACGGCTCTCCCGCCGTCAACCCTGCTGCTGATTGGGATCGGCGGCGGGATGCTCCTGCTGATCTGGTTCGCCACCTCCAAGTCAAGCGGAGGGTCGCTGAACATCAAGAGCAAGGTCGTAGGTGACGGGCAGCACGGGACCGCACGGTGGGCCTCCCCGAAAGAGATCTCGCAGACCTACACGCGAGTGCTGTTCAAAGTGAATGAATGGCGGAAGGGCAAGGAACTGCCAAAAGTGCAGGGGCTGATCCTCGGCTCCACGGGGAAGAAGGGCAAAGTGACGGCGCTGATTGATGATGACGACGTCCATTGCCTGATGATTGGTGCCAGCGGTGTCGGTAAAACAGCGTTCTTTCTGTATCCCAACTTGGAGTTTTCGTGTGCCAGCGGGATGAGTTTTCTAGCCTTAGATACGAAAGGGGATCTCGCGCGAAACTACGGAACCATTGCGGCGCAATGCTATGGCTATCAGGTTGCGGTGATCGATCTGCGGAATCCCACCCGATCTGATGGGAATAACTTTCTCACCCTGGTCAATCAGTATATGGACATTTCCGTGAAAGATCCTGAGAATATAGCCGCGAAAGCCAAGGCGGAAAAGTACGCAAAGATACTTGCCAAGACGATCATCAATCCAAGCGGTGATGACGCAAATTACGGGCAAAATTCGTTCTTCTACGATGCCGCCGAGGGTCTCCTGACCTCAGTAATCCTCCTGCTGGCAGAGTTTCTACCACCGAAGGAGATCGAGGGAAAGATGCGAGAGCGGCGTCATATCGTGTCCGTGTTTAAACTGGTGCAGGACCTGCTGGAGCCTGCAACTGGTGTAGATAAAGGCAAAAGCCAGTTTCAGGTACTCATGAGCAAGCTGCCATCTGAACACAAGGCGAGATGGTTCGCCGGTGCTGCGCTGAACACTTCGGAGCAGGCCATGGCTTCCGTGCTGTCCACCGTGCTGTCGCGGCTGAACAGTTTCCTCGACAGCGAGCTTGAGCAGGTACTCTGCTTTGAGTCCAGCATCAACGCGGAGAGCTTCGCCAGTAAGAAATCAGCCATCTTTTTGATTCTGCCGGAAGAAGACCCCAGCAAGAATTTCATGGCGGGGTTGATGATCCAGCAGTTGTCTCGTGAGTTGTTCGCCGTGGCAGACGAGAATGGAGGGAAGCTACAGAACCGTGTGGTGTTCTTCTGCGATGAGCTGGGGACCATGCCGCCTTTTGACATCCTGCCCCTGTTCTCTGCTGGCCGCTCCCGGAAACTGACGCTGGTGCCGATCATCCAATCCCTGTCGCAGCTGGAGAAGAACTATGGTAAAGAGGGCGCTGAGATCCTTATGGACAACTGCCAGGATACGATTTTTGGCGGCTTCGCACCCAACAGTCAGACAGCGGAGGTTCTGTCTAAAGCCTTGGGAAATCAGACGGTGCAGAGCGGCTACATCAGCAAGGCAAAGGATGGCGTCAACCAGTCCCTCCAGATGGTGAGCCGTCCGCTCATGAGCCCGGATGAGTTGAAAGCGATTCCCAAGGGGTCCTTCATCGTAATGAAGACTGGAACGAATCCCATGCAGACACGGCTGCGGCTGTTCCTGGACTGGGGGATCACCTTCGGTGAAGTCTACCAGACGCCGGAGCGTGGTCAACGGAAGGTCTACTATGCGGACCGGAAGGAGTTGGAGAAGGAAATTCTGAAAAGGCATCCGCCAGTTGGGATGGCAGCTCCTTCACCGCCTGTCCGGCAGGCTGGAACGCAGCACCTCAACCGCAATGCGGGGGAGGATAGTTCTGGCCTGCGCACATGAGGTGCCGTGATGGGGTACTTCAATTCGATTTATTCCTCTGACCTACCCCACCGGGCTAGGGCGGTATATATGTATCTGAGGGATCGCGCCAATAAGGACGGTATCTGCTGGCCATCCATCCGGACGATTGCGGGAGAGCTCCGGCTCTCCCGCGCTACTGTCTATCGGGCGCTGGAGGATCTCTGTAGAGCCGGGCTACTGGAGAAATCTGATCGTTGGCGTGAAAATGGCGGGCAAACCTCCAATCTTTATAAAATCCTATAGCGACCAATTTTATGGGCAGGCTTCCGCCGAGGGGGTAGTCTGCCCATTTAGTGACATAGGCTCCGTCTCATAGCGCGATACCCAGAAGGGAAAACTTTAGAGTTATAGGACAGAGAGAAGAAACAGGTATGGGTTCTCTCCAATGTGTTTCACCAGCCACTCGTCGCTGCATTTCAGTCGCCGCTGGATCAGTAGCGCCCCCAACGCCATCCGCGCCGGATGGGCTGGGTGGCCGTTATTCTTGAATCGTGCTGCATACCGTTCCTCCGTCACCTCCCAGGGTACCAGCGCTGCCAGTCTGATCCAATCATTTTCCGGATCCAGTCTCCCATATGGAAATACGAAATCCTCTATCCGAAGTTGGCTGTTATCCTTATACATCCGCTCCGTCCCCATAGGTGCAAGCTCTTTTCGCTGCTTTTGCCTTTTTCCTTGCACCTATTCTATCATATTTCGCCCCAAATTGCTTGCTTTTCTTGCCGTTTGGGGTTGCGGAGTAAACTCTAACTTAAATCGAAAGAACTTCCACGGACAGCCTTTGACCGATAGATACTTGCCGTTCTGTCTGTAAGAAAATCTTGTGCCCTGCTGATTTTCCAGTGACCAGATACAAAATTAGTGGTCCCCATCAATAGAAGCAACATATTCGTTCCACAAAGTGCAATATAATTGTTTGGCCTTCAAAAGCGAATCATGTGTACCCGTTTCTATAATTCTTCCTTCATTCAAAACGAGAATATTATCCGAAAAAGATTTGATGATATTCATCTTATGAGAAATAATAACGCCTTGTTTACATCTCAAATACTTCTGAATAGCGTCAATACATTTGTTTTCTGTAAAGATGTCCACATTAGTTAATGGTTCATCTAGGATGAAAAATTCACCGCATTCAGGCAAAAGGAATCTTGCCAAAACTATTCTGTTTTTTTCGCCCCCTGATATCTGACTTCCTCGTTGTCCAAGATCTCGCCCCTCAAGGCAAGTTAAATTCAAATCACGGACAAGCGATACATATTTTTCTCTAACATAGTATTTTCTTCCTGTATATATGTTTCCAAGTTTATCAATGCAATTATCATCACAGTCAAGAATTGAGTCAACAATATTTTTTTGTATAGTCTTATTATTTATTTGCGTAGAATTTAAGTTAAAGAGCTCCTTAATAACTCGAGACGCATCACCATCCTTAGGCAGTCTACCCGTCTTTTTGATTTCGTCAAAAAGAGTTTTAATATAATTACTTGTCTCTTCTTCCTTTTTCTGATAGTTTTCCAATAGAAGTGGCTTCTTATCCAAAACTATATTAGCTTCCAAACCTTTATTGAATATCTCAGATTCCTGTGAATAGTATCGTATGTAGGAATTAAGAATAAACCTTGATATCGTAGAAACCTCTCTCGTCCCAAGCAAACAGTACCCAGCATCAGGATTATTATCTCCCAAAATAATTCTAATTAATGTTGTTTTTCCTTCGCCTGAAAGTCCCACCAATCCAACAACATTGTCAAAGTGGATTGTAATATTGTTAATAGATTTTTCCCCATTTTCATACTGAAAAGAGCATTCATGCATGCAAATCGAATCACCATCAGGTAATCCCAACCTTAAATCTGGCTGTAAAGAGGAACTAATCTTCCCATAGAGCATTTGAAACCTACTTTTATTCACGATCAAAGCCTTTACCGCTGAGATTGGTCGAAAAACAACGCCCACATAAGAAATAAAGGCTATAAAAGTTGACACTTCCATTCTCCCACTATTCATCTCAAAAAGTGAAAAGATAAATAAAGTAACCAAGCTAATAGTTTTTAGCGAAGAAATAAATGAAGATGAAAGGGTTTCCAGTGCATATGCTTTCTTAAACTCAGAATCTCTCAAATCAAACATATTGTAGATATTTTGCTCATAAGCATCTAAATTTGCATATCCAAGAATCGTTTTTCTATTTTCTAAGTACTCTAAAACCAAAGGATTTATTTCATATACCTTCTCCCTACCCTTTTTGAATCGTTTTACCGAAAGTTCTTCGAGTACAATTTGAATAATGACCATCAAAGCCATTGTAGGAAGCACGATAAAAGCGAAGAGCATTGACCATCTCGTAGTCATTACAATAATTGCTATAACTGTAACGATTTGAAAAGCAACATCCCAGATATTCAGAGTTATCAAATTTGCAATGTGTTCAGAATCTCCAAATACACCAACCATATAGGCTCCTGGTCCTCTTGCATTTATGTCTTTGTTATTGCTCCTTATTGCATTTTCCAAAAGCTCACTCTGTAAACTACGCTGGATTTCAAGCGACATATTTCTGTTACTTATGCTTTCGTATATTATTGCAATGATACTTATTCCACTTACAAGACATAATAGCAAAATCTTACTGTATGATATGTCGCCATTAGATATACTATTCAATAGTTCTCTTTGAATAATAGGAGTAACAAAAATTGTAATATTACATACTATAGCCGTAAGACAAGTCGAAATCCACAGTGCCTTATTTTTCAGATTGAGTCTCCTCAATGCAAACTTATAAAACACGCTATCTGTTCCCTCCAATAATTTTGTCTGTGCATCTCATAATTTTGTATAGCATTTCCTTATCCAATTCACTGCACAAGGCAATTGCTATCTCTGTCATCTTTTTTGAATAAGCACAAGAATATTTGTTTTTTTCATTACCACCGGTTTTAATATCCTCATATCTACAACCATGAGAACACGTATATCGATTCCAACATTTTTCACACTGATAGGAAAAGGCTTTATTGATAAACACTTTACAATCGCCATTTTTTACATTCCCTAGTGTATACTTATAGTCACCACTATGTCTATGGCAAGGATAAATATCCCCTTTATAGTCAACACAATAGATTATGCTTCCTAAGCCACAATCATATACCATTTGCATCTTAGGATAGAACAGTTTTCTTATCTGCATGATTAATAGGCCAAATGGAAATTCTTTCTTTTCACGAGCATAACTTACAACATAATCATGAAACCGATTGAGTTGATGCAATAATTGATTCATTTTTTCATCAGAATCAACATCCAAAATATCTGGTACTATGTTTACTTCTTGGAAACCTATTGAAAGCAAGTCATTATAGCACTTGCATAGGTCATAATCAAAATTAAAATATGTTCCACGTGCTACAGCTTTACTTCGTTGAAGTAAGTAACTGATGTTTTTAGTAACTGCCTCAAATGAATTTTCTCCATTCCTCAATGGCCGTTGTTTATTTTGTATTTCATCTCCACCATCGATGCTAATTGCTACTCGAAATTTATTCCGAATCATAAAGTCAATCTTTTCTTCGTCTAACAGTGTTCCATTTGTTGTTATATGAAAAGATTTATTTCGATGTGCATAAGTGTCGTTTATGTATTCACATGATTTTTCTATCACGTCAAATGCCATAAGTGGTTCTCCTCCAAAAAAAATGAATGCCGCCTCTTTATCATCCGGAACTTTTTCCATAAAGAAATCTATTGCCTTTACGGCCACATCAAATGACATCAGTCCTTTTTCTTTACCGTAATCACCTTTGTTAGCAAAACAGTATACACAAGAAGCATTACACATGTTTGAAACACATAGATATAATCCCCAAACATTATCTGTACCCTTTTTTTCTTCTGAAGATACGAGTTCCATTTCTCTCACAGCTTTATCTATGATTATTTCCATGTTTTCATTTTTTACTTGGTTCAAATTCAAAGAGATGGCTTGCTTAAACTTTGGAAAATAAACTATTCTAAACTTGTTAGTATCAAAAATATGTTTTTCTTCCATATGTAACTCACTTCCTTCTATTAAAGGGCCCAGCTCATATGAGCCAAGTCTCAGAGTGTTGAAAAACCGGGAAAACCAAAGGTTTCGGCAGAAGGGATAAGTGTGAAAGGGAACCATCAAAATGCCCTTTCACGCCCAATCAAGAAAGTTAAAAATACCTGAGCCTGTCGAAAAGACTTTTTCGACAGGCTCGGACTTGGCTCACTGTCCAAACATCACGTCGGCCAACCATCATCAGCACCACATCCCTCGTAAGTGCAGATGATCATCTGGGCCTCATCTTTGTAAACCTCTTTAATTTCAGGCAAAATCAGAAGCTCCATGCTAATCTTTTTTTCCATGTCATTCACCTCCTTTCCCCCTTAAAATAGCCATGTGCAAAACCCCAAAAGTTCAATAAGCGCAAAGGTTTCCAGGCATGGCTAAACCCGGAAATCACTCTGAAAATGTAGAAAGCGGATCTCCTCTTTGATAAAATTGACTTGGGAGAAAACTCAACCAGAAAGGAGCTGTCCGCAATCTGCCGACAGGAAATTATTCAGGACGTACCACTGTTCACATCCCAAAGTGTCGCCGTGTTTTATGACAGGCTGTTTAGCGAATTAAACTTCAAGCTGCCCAAAGCGACAACTGGGCGGCTGGGCTTCCCGAAGGAAGCATTGGTCTGCGCGTTTATCGTAATGAAATGCGAAGGGTTTTCACAAATCACAGATCTGACGGATTATTTGAACAACACCGTCTCATAGCACACTACTGTGGGTTCAACATCATGAAGCCTCTGTCGTCCTACTAGACCTATGACCGTTTCCTCAACAAGCTGAACAATGGGGAATTGAAGGAGATTATGGCGCAGCAGGTAAAAAGCTATATGAGCGTGGTATTGTGGATGCCGCTTTCATCGGTCTGGACTCTACGCCTGTTGCGGCAAACACAAAGCAAATCAATCCAAAGTCCTTTGCCAAAGACAAATTCAAACCGGAGAATCATCCTAAAGCCGATCCGGACTGCGCCTTGGGCGTTCATTCCGCTTCCAACCAACATAACGAGCGCCGTTATGGGTTCTACTGGGGATACAAAAACCATGTGCTGGTGGACTGCATTTCCGGCCTGCCTCTTTATGAACTGACCACTCCTGTCAACACGGCGGATTCTGCCGTCATGCAGGAGATGCTCGCTGTTGCTAACGTTGTCCTGCCGCTTCAGGAGTGTACTTTCTTGGGCGACAAGGGCTACGATGTAAAAGCGGTCTACAATTGGAAAAAGATGTATACAAAGGCGATGCCGTTATCCCGCTGAATTAGCGCAATACCAAGGACCTCGATAAACTGCCCTCTGGCCGTTTGATTTGCCCTGCTGGGCTGGCCATGCACAGGGATGGGAAAACCTCGGACAGTGGTCGGGTCCGTCAAAAGTTCTGCCGTCCCTTCCGGCATTCCGAATCAGAGTGCTGCCCTTGTAACCACAAAACCGGAACAACGGCAAGAAAAACCTGGGATGCACCAAATACAAAACGATCCCCTCTGACTATCCAGGGCAACAGCATTTGAAATTTTGAAAACAGGGCAAATATCCCGATGTTGCGAACAATATGTTGGAAAAAGTTTTTCAATGCCTCCGTGAAGGGGGTGGATGTTGAAAAACCAAAAATCCGAGGTTCTGGAAATTTGCATAATGCTGGGTTTTTCAAAACTATTTTAAGCTGGTTTTATGGGAATTTCAAATGCTGTCGCCCTGTCTGACTATCGCCTTTCCATTGACCGGGAATCTCCTCAATTGTTGTATCTTCCTCCCTACAGTCCTGATCTCAACTCCATTGAGAAAATGTGGTCGAAGATGAAAGTCATCCTCCGCCGACTCATGATATCTATAATTAATAGACAATTTTCTCCTATTTGTGCAACCATATTTTTGAAAAAATATTGGTCAGGGATAATATTGAACTCAATATTTAACGGGAATACAGATCTGCAGCGAGGGATTGATGGTTTGGTAGGGATGGCGCAGATGCGGTTCCAGCTGGGTCCATTTCAGAACGCGCTGTTTCTGTTATGCGGGCAGCGGAAAGACCGGATTAAAGGGCTATATTGGGAGGGAGTGCTACTGTACAAGTGTCTGGAAAGCGGTAACTTCCAGTGGCCGAGGAACTGTGAGGAGGCGCGGCAATTAGTACCGGTGACTAATGGAGGGGCTGAGCGTGGAGTTGCCAATGTCGTGCAAACCGGTGTCCGGGCTGAATTTCATTATGGAATATAAGTCGGCCTTTTCCGCATTTTTGCAATGCAATTAAAACCATAAAAGAGCAACCGCAAAAGCAGGAAATAAGTAACACGGAGACGATCATGACCTTCCGTGCGGAATATGATGCGTAAAAGGCACAGCTGGATGAACTGCAAAGTCAGAGTGAGTGACTGATGGAGGCTGCGTTTGTTAAGGAAGAAGCAGTTTGGTGTGTCCAGCGAGCAGGTCAAGGCTCAGCTGGACGGGCAGCTGAGCCTACTGTTCAATGAGACGGAGGCGCATGCAGCCTCGCCGGGGCTGCAAAAGGCCACCCATGTAGTTCCCCACATCCGGAAGAAGTCCGGGCGGTGTATCCCCAGAGCCGCCTGCAGCGCTATATCGTCCATAAGATCCGCTCCACCACCTGCTTTGTCAGTTGGCAGGACATCAAGCAGGTGGTGGCTGACCTGAAGAAAATCTATATCTCTGTCACGCTGGATAAGGCAGAAGAGAATCTGCTTCAGTTCTAGGGATGGGATGTTGTTTCCAGTCAGAATATCTTCAAGAATCCGAATGCACTTGAGATAAAAGCGGAGTTCCTACCGCATTGCATAGAAGATATCCATGGACTCCCGGTCCACTTCCTAGAAGATCATTAAGTCCATCTCCAGCTCACAGGGAAAATAGGCGGGATTGAAGGGGCCGTCATAATCTTCCTCACCACCTTCGGTGTGAGAGGACTTTAGGCCATTGCGTTCGTGCATGGAGACATGTCCGTCCACCAGGACCTCATAAGCGTTATGGATGAAGCGGTCCGTGATTGTCTCGGAAGCGGGACTGCCTGAGTCAGGATTTGGGCCAATGCGGGTATACCAGCCTTTGAACTGGTACTGTGTGCAGAAAATCATGGAGCGCTGGCAGCGGACCTCCACGGTTTCCAGCTGACGTAACTGTCAAATAGTCCTGCACCTACCCCCCATGATAGAATGGAAGAAAAAAAGGGGGGCAGAGCATGGAGGAAGAAAAGCGGTGTCTGAACTGTGGGGAAGTATTTATCCCGACATGCCACAAAACACAGCAGAAATATTGTAGCAACGAGTACCGGTACCAGTACAATAATGCGAAAAGGAACTATAATGGTCAGGTAAATATCTGACCAGAGTGTGGAGCGGCAGTAGAGCAACGGGAAAAGGGACCAGGGCGGTGGCGGTGGTTTTGCAGTAACCGGTGCCGGGCGACGTATCATGATAGGAAGGTTACTGGAGAAGCGGCGAAGCCGGGAGCGACCGAAACAGGTCTGCCCGAACTGCGGGAAAGAGTATCAGGCGGAGTGGGGACCGGGAAGCGTGCGGCGGTTTTGCAGTGATGCTTGCCGGATTGGGTGGGGTGGCCCAGGGGAGAAACCGGCGAAATGGTAGAGATCAACGAGAAAGAATTTGCGTATCTGCTGAGCAGATCTATCGGTCCATTCAAGGAGAAATAGCTTCAAAAAGGAGGAGAAACGGTTGCGTTTCTCCTCCTTTTCTGGTACAATAGTGACATGAAGAAAGAAGTAAAGAGCCCTCGCGAATGGCAGGCGCTGCTGCAGAAAAAAGAAGATGAGATCGCGGCCTTGAGTCGGTAGGTGGAGTGGCTGACCCAGCAGCTGCGGCTGACGCGGGGCCAGCGGTTCGGCGCGCCCAGCGAGCAGACACAGGCGCTGACGGAACAGCTGTGCCTGCTCAACGAGGCGGAGGCGCTGGCGGATGAGAAGGCGGCGGAGCCTGACCTGGAGCAGCTCACTTACAAGCGGCGCAAGCAGGCCGGGAAACGGGAGATGGATCTGTCCAGGCTGCCCGCAGAGCAGGTGGTCCACGAGCTGCGGTCGGAGGAGCGGGTATGCCCGGGATGCGGCGGGCCGCTGCACCAGTGCGGACAGAGCGTATTGCGGAGGGAACTGGTGTATGCCCCGGCGCAGTACAAGGTGGTAGAGCATGTGCAGGCGGCCTATAGTTGCCGCTATTGCGAGCGGACGAACGACCATGTTCCAATGAAGAAAAGCGAGGTCCCGGCCCCGCTGCTTCCCGGCAGCGGTATCGTCACGCCCGGTTTGCTGGTCCATATCCTTCACAGCAAGTATGTACTGGCCCTGCCCCTGTACCGGCAGGAGCAGGAATTGGCCCGGCTGGACGTCCCCATCTCCCGGCAGACGATGGCAAACTGGATCATTGCGGCCCATGAGCGATGGTTCTCCGATTTTGTGCAGGCGCTCCGGCAGGAGCTGTTGTCCAACGAGATCCTCCACGCGGACGAGACATCCCTGATGGTACTGCGGGAACCGGGCCGGAAAGCCAGTCAAAAGAGCTATGTGTGGGTCTACGATACTTCCAGAGACGCAAAGCATCCTGTCGCACTGTATGATTACCAGCCCAGCCGGGCCGGGGTGTGCGCCAGCAGATTCCTGGAGGGCTTTTCCGGGTATCTGCATACGGACGGCTATGACGCCTACCACTGCAAGCTGCCGCCGGGAATCACCGTTGTGGGCTGCTGGACACATATGCGTCGGAAGTTTACCGATACGCTGAAAAGCCTGCCCAAGGAGTTGAGGGAGCTGTCCCCGGCGCAGGTTGGCTTGGACTATTGCGACAAATTGTTTCATCTGGAGAGCGGCTTCACGGAGCAGGAGCTTTCTTCCAGGGAGCGATACCAGGCCCGTCTGGAGCAGTCCAGGCCATTGGCGGAGAAATTCTTCGCCTGGGTAGCGGCGGAATATGAGAGAAATCCCGTGCCAAAGCGTATGTTTGGCGCGGTACTGACTTATGCTGTGAACCAAAAGTCCTGGTTAATGAATGTGTTTCTGGACGGCAGGTTGGAGCTCAGCAACAACCGGGCTGAGCGGGCTGTGCGCCCCTTTGCGGTTGGCCGAAAGAATTGGCTTTTCTCCAACACGCCAAAGGGCGCCGATGCCAGCGCCGCTGTCTACTCCATCGTGGAGACCGCCAAAGCTAACGGCCTGAGGCCTTATACCTCAAGTTCCGCTTGGAGCGTTTATCCTCCGGCACCCCGCATGAAGATCGCCTCTCTTGGAGCGAGCCTGTGAAAAACTTGTGCAGATGACAGGTGGCCAGCACCTTGTCTGGTTGTCGGCCCTTTTTTCTCAGTGCTTCGTGCGGGACTATTTACCGCTTACCAGCAGACCATAGGACTCCTGAGGCAAGAGAGACCCGGATGAGCCACTCGTCCAGGATCAGCAGCTCTGTTTTCTTGCAGGAGGCAAGACACCTCTTCAGCTCACCACCGCTGCAGGCAATGCTCATCTCGTCCAGAAGCTCCGGTATCCGGACACAGCGTACTTTCTTGAACCGGCAGCATGTGGCGTTTCCCAGGGCGCGATGTAGGTCTTGTCGTTTCCGGGGTCCGTCATTTCCAGGACCTCCTGTGTTGAAATCACACGTTTTTTGTGTGTTTCTCACAGTATGTAGTCTCTCTTTGCCACTGTTAACATCCCTCGGCGAGGTGGCGGATTTCCTCCGTGCATGTAACAAGATTACTCCGATTTATGCAGTCAGATCACGAAAAACAAGGCCCCGCTTTACCAACGATGATTCCCTTCGCAGGATGCTCTACCTTGCCTTTCAGTGAATCACGGAGCGCTGGCGTACCAGATGCCAGAACTGGGATCTGGTCCTCAGCCAGCTGGAGATCATGTTCTCCGCACGCGCTGCCGGCTGATCCTTGGCTGTAGAATGTCCCGGCAGGCCGGCCAGCATCACACCTTCGGTGTGCATACCACCCCGCCCACCGGGACCCCAAGTGGCCAAGGAAGCCCGCCCCCGCCTGTACTCTTCTCATAGAACCTTTTCTTGACTTTGTCGAATTTCGCTTATACAAGTTTTTACACCAGGCTTCTTTCAGCGCCACGGCTCTTTTTTCGATTTGCCGATTTGACGCTTATAGCGGAAATCTCAGTAATTTATGAATAATCTCCTAATCAACCGGAGTCCTCTCTTCATTTCAAAAGATTATATGCGGATTTCCTTGCTCTTGACAGTGCCATACGGACACTACCTGGTTTTGTCCCTAATTCTTCAGCTATTTCTGTACACGACATTTCTAGGAAATAGTATTTCTCTAATAAAAATCGACTCCGGTCATCTAATTTATGCCAAGCACTAATCAATCTGTTCATTCTATCCTTCTGAATCAAAAGAGCTTCAATTTCATCTCTACTTAAGTGCGGATCACAATATTCAATCTGGTTATCAAAAGGCCGTTCCTTTTTTCGATGCCTGTCACGCATATAATTTCTTGCCTTGTTTTTAGACGCTGTGATAACATAGTTTATTAGATGCTGCCTATCTTTGGCGCGGAGTTCTTTTACTCTATCAATCAGTTTTATTAGTACCTCTTGCATTAAATCTTCTGTGACCCATGGGTCATTTACAATTTTAAATATCTCTCTATACATTAATCGATTGTAACTTAGGTAAAGCGTGGACATAAAATCACGATCACTGTCGTCCTCAATAATTAAAATACAATATGGTATCATAATTTCCCCTTGTTGTATTGCTTAACTATGGTGCCAAGTTTCATATCATCAAGTAGGATAGCCAGAGCTTGTTTACGGTTAGGAGTTATGCTACGTATATCTTCAATCAGATAACCCAAGTTTTTTTCACCAATGATGACCTCATCAAATATATCCGGTGAAATGTCCACTCTGCATCGGCCAAGAAGGTAATCAGTTGTAACCCCAAAGAAATCTGCCAAGGATATTAACTTTTCCACATCTGGGTAGTGTACTCCATTTTCATAATTAGATATTGTACCAACAGAAACAAACATTTCTTGAGCTAAGTCCTTCTGCGTCAGTTTGCGATCTTGACGCAACTCGGCCAAAATTTCTCCAAATTTCCTCATTGCGCACCTCGTGCTTTTATGATAATGTAATAATACACGTTTACTAGAATAAGTAGCGCAAAACGGCAGATAAACAATATATATGAGATATAAAATTTAGTTTATCCATATATTATGACAAATTTACAACATAAGCATTGCTATTTCAGAGGTGTGGAGTGGTTGCACACAAACCGCTTTGGTGTCTACTAATAAAAAGGAGTGCTAGCAGAATAGTCTAGGAGACATAGAGATGGAAAAGCAATCAAAGAATATTCAGGGAAATGCAGGCGATGAAGCATTTATCCTCTGGCTATACGACGAGTTTAAGCCAATAATGTTTGCTACCGCAGGGAAGTATATGAATAATTCATCTGATCGGGAGGATCTTGTCCAAGCGTGTTTACTCAAGTTAATCGAGAAAGTCGATACTCTACGAGGGAAAAATCGTAATGTCTTGTGTAGCTACATTGTTTATACAATTAAAAATACCGCAATAAACCATTTGAAGCATCAAAGTATTGTTAACGCACATACAAAGGATCTCAATGAGCAATACGAAGAAATTCCGTCTGATGCCCTTCCACTGGACGAAATGATAGTAATGACGGACCGCAGGGATCAATTATGCAAGGTATGGGATCAACTTTCTGATGAAGACCGAAACCTTCTGGAAGGAAAGTACATACTCGATCAAACTGACAACCAATTAGCTACACAATTTCACTGTAAACCCTCAAGCATTCGGATGAAGTTGACACGTGCTCGCCGCAAGGCACTCCAGCTTATTGCTGATAAGGAGGAGAAAAATGACTAAACGAGAAAGGCTATTAGAAGAATATGAGGATTCCTTATTTGCACTTATTATGGATGAATTTGCAGAAGAAGAAGGCAAGCGACTTTTAGAGGAGAATGAGCGGCTGAAACAGGACTCAAATGCAAGTATACCTATAGAAACAAACAAAAGATGCCTGAGAACTATTACCAAAGCATTTTCGCGCAAGCGGAATCAAGAAATACGAACCATCTTCTCTAAAGCATTTAAAAATGTGGCAGTCTTTGTGTTGGTTTTTATCACAATCTATGGGACAGCATATGCGGCATTTTCGGAAGTCAGGGTTCAAACGCTAAATTTCCTAATCGCAACATCTGATGTTTCTACTCGCCTAACACTGGGTAGTGTTGGTGATAGCCCCAATAGCATCGGAGCTGATGGAAAAAATTTGCACGGTTATAAGATTCCAAATCTTCCGAACCAATTTGTCTTAGAAAGTGAAGCGTTTTCTCGAAAATCATCGTGGGTTGAATATGTTGATGAAGATGATAGCAATATCAGAATTAATTTCTCAGTAACCCTTGGAAATGGGACGGTACTAAATATTGACTCGGAGGATGCCAACGATGTCCAAAAAATTGAAATTCATGGTTTTGAGGGACTTCTGATTGAGAAAGAGGGAAGAATTGATATTGTTTGGGGAGATACAGATCACAATTTGCTCGTTTCTGTCTTTTCAAATGGAATAGATAGAGAGACAGTCATATCTTATGCTGAATCGGTAACATATATTGACCAATAAATATAGGGAAACCATAGTTATAGAAAATGAGGTATAATCATGAAAAAATGTAAATCCAAATGTTTATTTTGTTTACTATTAACGGCAAGTCTGCTAATTTCTTCGGCGTTTACTTCCGTACAGGATGAGGTTTTGCAGCCACGGTACACAAATATCAGAAGTCTTACTGCGAGCTTGGAGATTTCAAAATCTGGTTGTGCAAGTTGCTATGGTAAGGTGGTACTCACTTAATCCACAGATACCGTTGATTTAACAATGGAACTTCAGCGCAGCAGGGATGATACCTCATGGGATACGGTTAAGACTTGGGATACTTCGGGAAGTGGCACGATTTATTTAGATAAGGACTGGTATGTCACATCTGGTTATAGCTATCGAGTACATGTAACAGCAGAAGTCTATTCATCAAATGGGACTTTAGTTGAAACTGCACCGACAGACTCTTTAACAACAAGTTACTAATATTGTAAAAAGGTTTCCCTATAAAAAGGCCTATGCGTTCACATCGAGCGCATAGGCCTTTTTATAATGTTGTGTTTGGTTATATGAAACAAACACCCAATGCAACTGCAAGTGGGGCATCCCCGCTATGATAAGGCTCAGCAAAAAGTGAACAGGATATTTTTATAACTGCAACATATCACCGGATTCGGGCAATAAACCAATCAAACTCAGTCATGCTTGCATGAGTACAACTAAGGATTTTGGGGTAGCCACAAGAACAGCTGTCAGTCGCAAAGTAACAGTGTACGTTAATCACCCCTATACAGTTATAGATTAGCATGCCTAGCCGTCACAAAAGGCAACAATTCATAGAAAATGTGTGCTAACATACCATACTTATATAGATTAATCAATATTCGATTGTCAAAAAAAGTCTAATAAAGAAAACAGAGAGTAATGCATATACCGGACCGAGAGCCCCGTCTGCACGGAGTATTAGCCCCACCCTGCCGGAAAGGAGCCCCACTATTCCACGAGCAGTTTTAGAGGAAAGGCCCTGCCAGCCGAGGCGGCGGGCAGAGCCAGGGATCAGTCATCGCAGTCGGGGATGGGGATGCCGTTGGCAGTCAAAACAGTCTCCAGTAATTGAGTGCGATTCAGGTAAAAGTGTAATTCCTCCCGCATGGCATAGAAGATTTCCAAGGATTCCCGTTCCGCTTCACGCAGGATCATCAAATCCAATTCAAGGTCACAGGGGGAATCGGAGGGATTGAAGGGGCAGTCAGGCATCCTGCTCACCGCCTTTGGCGTGGGAAGACTTCAGGCCATTACGTTCCCGCATGGAGATGCGGCCTTCAACCAGGACCTCATAGGCGTTGTGGATGATGCGGTCCATGATTGCCTCGGAAACGGGGCTGCCGG
>OFFX01001224.1_pt1 | contig 18998 bp, 12 predicted proteins | sample 1521511 | NCBI WGS metagenome assembly OFFX01 (sample SAMEA3504125, study PRJEB24116) | mouse gut metagenome | biome: mouse gut; feature: mouse-associated habitat; material: faeces | place: Denmark | collected 2011
AACGATTCGGAGGTCAAATGCTGTATTTCCAATCCCCCGGCCACTTTGTCCAGAAAATAGATGGGCGGCTGTATGATGTCACCGGGGATGTAACAGAGAACTTCACCAATGAGCATCCGCCTGTTGTTTGGGCGGGCCTCCACTCAACGGATAGTTCATTGTACCGCTGTGTACTCAGGGACTGCATCGACAAGCAGGGCGAGTTCTCCGATTGAAAACAGAAAATGGGCAGACTGCCCAAATTTAACCAAGGCCGGGCTTCCAGGAATATTGGGGCCCCCAGCCTTGGTTCTGCTCTGGGTCACAAACGGCACCTAAAAATAGGACGAAAGGCAAGGAAAGGCTGCAAAGAACAAAAATTGGGGCTTTGTGCAAACTGATGCCATGCCTAAAGATACTAAAATTTATTTGTTGAAACTTTTTGATAGTTGTGGTATAATGAGCACAACGGTTCGGAAGAGCCGCTCTTTTCCCTTCGGCGCCAGTACCGGAGCCCGAGTGGACAGCATATTACGGGTTGGCCATGAGCCCGCCCAGGGAGGTTTTCTGATTACTTTCCCTCCTTGGGGCCTCCATCACTTATCGTGGCCTGGACGGAAAACGGGGAGCCGACGGCTGGCCTATTCCAAACAACGGCACAGTGGATACTGCTTTCTGCTAGTGTTGGTTGGGGTCAGATGGGAATACAGTGCGGCAGCGGGCATCAGGTTGGGGATGTCATTAAAATATGCGAGGCGGCTTTAGGCCATGGGGCCATCCCCCTTGCCTCGCTCTTCGCTGTAGGGGCCCGCCCTGGTTGTCATGAGCAGGGCAGCAGCAGGGGTTCCCTCAATTTCATACTTTCGGTTGACTGTGAGCCGTAGGGCACGTGTTTTTAGGTGACTTTTTGGCGTGCCCTCTCCTTTCTAAACATCGCAGTCTGGATTAGCAATGTAGGGACCGGTGGCTTGGCTCGCCCAAGCGGAACACCCGCCAAGGCGGGAACAGCCGGATAGGTGCCAGGTGGGGGTGCCTTTAAATTCGAGTTGGTAGGGTTCTGGAAGACACAAGGCCCCGGCGGCCCGCCGGTTAAAACACAGTTTGTAGCAGGTTCGATTCCTTGCCGTCCGCAACAAACCCATCCATGTTGCTTTTGATTATGGCATGGTTGCCATAAAAAGCGGGGCGGTCCGCGGGCGTAAAAGGGAATAACCGCCCGGCCTGGAATCCCCGGGCCGCATATGCAGCCGCCCGGCGCATGAACCGGAGGTTGTGCCAGTAGCCGGGTCGCACCCGGTGAGGTTTTGGACACCTGCGAGGCCCACGACCTCAAAGCCGCTGAAAACTGCGCTGGAGGTGCTAAAGTACACGGTGCCTCAATTAAAGGCGTGTGATAATCTAAGCGGAATTATCGCCAGGCCGCCATAGGACAGTAAAACTCCAAATGGAATGTAGCTGACTGATTGATGGCGGACTAGCGGACCGCCCCTGCCGGCTCCGAAGCCCTGCGTACCTACGTGGGGTATCAGTAGGAGCGGCGGGAGAGCAAAAGCGTCGTCAGCACGGCCATATGACGCGCAACAGGAGCGCTTTGTTTGGTGAGTAGTCGGGCTATGACCTCATTGGGCAGGGCCCTGGATAGCCAGCCGGGGTAGGACCGGCACGACGCTTACATGAGAAAATCCGGGGGAGAAATCCAATGTCCCGGCAGCGCCCAAAAGGGTTTTAGTACTGGTTAGACATTTGGGGGCTTTACAACCAGCAGACAATGAGCGGAAATGTCTTGAACTGCGCTCGGAAATGTCTTGAACTGCGCTCGGAAATGTGCGGTGGCGGAATAGAAGCCGCTTATTGCGGCTGGTTTTATGACAGTACAGTCGGAAAGCCAGTAGACGCTTACACTGTAAGGCCGGAAATCCCGATGAAAAGTGGATTCAGCGTCCGGTTATGCGAGGTGGAAATCCTTGCCCGCATATTACATCTGCCTGTTGCTCAATTGGAAGAGCACCATCGCTTGGTGGAATGCTGGTTCGAATCCAGTCAGGTAGCAGAGCGGTCTTTTCCATGTCATAGCAAGGTCGACTGTGAGCCTGGATGCGCTTGGTTTCTCTCTGTCCTTGCGCATCGTTTCCCTTCCGAATCATCGCAGTCTGGATTAGCAATGTAGGGACCGACGGCTTAGTTCGTCTAAGCGGAAGACCCGTCTATAGCGGGGACAGTCGGATAGGCGTCAGGTGGGGATGTCTTGAAAAATAGGTATAGGGGTGTAGCCAAGCGGCAAGGCAAGGGACTTTGACTCCCTCACTCGCTGGTTCGAGTCCAGCCATCCCTGCCAGACCGCCGTACGCGGTCCAAACGCCCCATGGATTTTGACGTGACCCAGTAGCTCAGTTGGTAGAGCAACTGCCTTTTAAGCCGTGGGTCCGGGGTTCGAGTCCCCGCTGGGTCACCAGACAGAAGGACATCCTGACGGATGTCCTTCTGTTTTTTGTTCCTCCCAAACGAAGAGGGACATCTCCTTTTTGGAGACGTCCCCTCAGCGGTCGCTGACCAGCCAGCCCTCATCCTGAAAAATAAGGTCATCCAGGTCGGGCCGGTGGGGCGCAGGATGGTCGGGGGCCGGGATCGCCGCTTTCTTATCGTTCATGCAGACTCCTCCTTTTGTAGATTGCGGTTATACATATCAGTATATGCGGCACGGGACGGGATATGTGCACGTTTGCGTACATCAACTCACAAGATACCGCCCTGCCCCAGAAAAAAGGGCGCGCTGCGCCCTGATTTCCATCAGCGGTTGGAGATGTTGCCCTCGGCATTCGTAAAGAACCAGGGAGAACCGGTGAAATCGTTCAAGGTGGTTCCGGTGAGGGTAACTGTACCATCAAGAGTGATTGTGTTAGCATCCATATCGACGTTCACGCTCAGATTTGCGTCAGGCTTCATCCAAGCATCAGAAATGTTGCCAATGTCGGTCGCATCCTCACTCAAAGGTCCGCCAGCTACAGGCGCCTCATCCACTGCCTCCTGAGTCTGCTGGGCAGTCATACCGGAGGAAGTCAGATAACCGGTCTCGATGGAGATCAAAGTGGTCAGCTGAGTTGCGGAGAGGGTGTCGGAAAGGCTCATGTATGCCACGGACCGGGCGCCGGTTTTGGGCTGGACGCGTCCTGCTTCGGACATTTGGTAGACCCGGTAAGTCTGAGCAAAGGTTCCGAATATTGCGCGTTTGGCCCAAAATTTCCGAGGTTTTTCGACGCCTCCTTCCGGCCGCCGCCGTGTCACGCCTCTTTTGAGCTGGTTTTCGTTGCGAAAACAGGAGGCAATCCAACGAAACAAGCGGTTTCGATATAAAAAAGTTTTACTGGTAGATGCCCGGAAATGCAAAGTGCCCCCAACCTCCTGCGGCGCAGGGAGTTGGGGGCGGTTTTGGTAGGCGTTTGGTAGAATTGCTTTAAATATAAATCACATCATAGGGGAGGGTAGATAACCGCTCCGCCGCTCCGTCAGTTGAAATGTAGCAGTCACAGTAGCTTACCCTTTGCCCGTTCTTCTTTGTAACGACGGGATGGAGATTAAACCGCATGCCCGGTACAATAAGTTCCGTATTATCCTTAGAAATAGACGGTATTTCCCAAGCATCCAAGCCCTGACCGTGACCAATAGGCGCGGCAGGCTCCTGAGCGTTTCGAGGAACGGCCCAACCGTCTTTGACCAGGCTTGCTTCGGCCGCTGCCGCTACCTGACCCACCGTATTGCCGGAGCGGATCATCTCTGCTGCCGCCTGGATAGACCGCACCACTGCCGCCAGGGCTTCCTCCAATTCCAAATCTCGTGCTCCTAATTTCAGAGGCTGCCAGATTTCGCCATAATGACCCCCTGTGTCCGAAACCTCAATCACAATGACACTGTTGTCCTCGTCCTTCCAGCGGTATGTTCGGCCCAAGGATAAAACCGCATGGGAAACAACAGCCGGGTTCCCGGAGCCGCTCATCCAATATTGATCCTCGGCACCTCTACCTATGGCAAAAGCATATCCTTTCGCTAGGGCATCAGACTCCAACGCTCCAGGACGTACTTCCTTCAAATAGGCCCACATGGCCTCTTCATTGAGACGAACAGCCGCTCGAGACAGTTCAATCTCCGCAGGGCTCTTTATCATCCGAAGTCGTGCAAGTTCCATCGATACGTCCCGAACCGCATGTCCAATCTGCCGGGTCAGCGACAGGATAAACCGCGCTGACAAGCCGGCGGTTCCCGCCACTCCAATCGATTTGGCCTGAATCGAGCGCAGATAGTCCGCTGCTGGCACTGCCGGGTCTGTGGCATACAAATGGGGGGGAATAACCCGCGTTTCTAATGGAAGGGGGCCGTTTCCGGCGTGGAACGCTGCCAAACTGTCGTGCGCAAAATAAACTGGGACACCTTCTGGACAGATTACAATGCACTCCTCATATACGGACAGGTAATAATCCATAAGCCAGCGCAGGGAGCCGCGCTGGTCAATTTGAGCAGATGCGCCGATAATCAGGGCATCCAAACCTTCACGGACCATCAGAGCCTGAACAGACGCCAAACGGCTTTGATATTCTTGCGGGAAAATCATCGAATGCGCCCCCTTTCATTCTAGGCCAAGCAGATTCGGCAAAAACGTTATGATTTGGGGGAAGAATACCATAAGCAACAGCGAGAACGTTCCTGCCAGCAGGAAAGGCCACAGCTTACTGACCAGATCCTTCATGGATACATCCGCAATGTTGCAGGCAACAAACAGGTTAGAGCCTACCGGCGGTGTAATCTGACCAATCGCGAAGTTTATCGTAGCCAAAACGCCAAATGCATAGAGGGGAATATCCATATTCCGTACCACAGGCAGCAGAATCGGCATCAGAAGGTAAAAACCAGAGGCAGAATCGACAAAGCAACCGGCAATCATAAAAATCAGCATCATGATCAGCAGAAGAATCAACTCATTATTGGTAATTCCCAACAGCGCGTTGGACAACTGAGCCGCCACACCACTCGTGGTCAGGATATAAGTGAACGCACCCGCACAGGCCATAATAAACATGATAATGGCGGAAGAGACCGATGCATCAATAAATACCTTAATCAGTTCCTTCAGCTTGATTTCCCGGTAGATGACGATGCCCACAAACAGCCCGTATACCACCGCTACGCCAGCAGCTTCTGTGGGAGTAAACACGCCGCCATAGATGCCGCCCAGGATAATCACAGGAGTCATCAAGCCCCAGAATGCATCTTTCAGGGCTTCCCACCGCTTTACCATCGGAGCCTTTTCCTGTCGGATTACATGTTGATCATTCCGCAGATATAGCAGCGCAGCAACTGCAAACGCCACGCCCATGAGAACACCTGGGATGATACCTGCCATAAACATGGTGCCCACCGATTGCTCCGCCAGCATCGCATAGATGACAAAGGGAATCGAGGGCGGGATGACCATACCAATGCCGCCGGAAGATGCCACAATCGCAGTTGCGAACCGCTTGTCGTAACCGGCATCTTTCATGGCGGGGATCAACACGCCGCCGATCGCAGCGACCGTGGCGGGGCCGGAACCGGAGATTGCTGCGAAAAAGCAAGCCACTACCACCGTGACCACCGCCAGGCCGCCCCGGTAATGACCGACACAGGCGTTTGCCAGATTAATGAGCCGCCGGGAAATGCCAGCATACTCCATGATCACGCCGGCCAGAATAAAAAACGGGATGGCCAGCAGCGTAAATTTGGCAACAGCGGCGTAGAATACGCTGGTAAACATGGAGATACCAAACCCGGCATAGAGCATGCCCACGATGGAAGCCAACCCCATAGCCGCTGCGACAGGCACTCTCAAGCACAGCAGCACAAAAAATACGCCGACTAACACAATACCGACTGACATGCCAGTTTACACCTCCTTTGCTTTCTTTCGCTCCAGGCACATGGACTTGATTTCATCATATCCTGTCTTCAAAACGCTGATGACCGTCACAGCCGAGCCAACGGGGATCGCGGAGCTGGACAGCGCCATGGGCAGCCGCATTCCAGAGGTCACCTGATGATGCTTGATTTGGTTTGCGACCATATCGCAGCCTACCTTGGCAATCAGCACCATGAGTACCGCGGAGCACAGGGTGGAAAAAATCACTGTAACAATCTGCAGCTTTTGAGGAAAATGGCTGGTAAAGATGTCCAGCATCGTGTGAGAGCCTTTGCGATAACCATAGGAGATGCCAAACATCGTCACCCATAAAAAGATGATGACGACCAATTCCTCCGTATAGGAGAAGGGCGACTGGGGCAGCAAACGCCGGCAGACAACGTTAAAAAAGTTGAAAAACACCATAATGGCCATGCCAATTACCATAACGGCAGCCTCAAATACATTAAACAGGTCCCAAAATTTCTTCATGCGTTACCCTCCTTGAACGCTTGATTTTCTGCGGTATCATCAGGAATAAACAACAGCGGAGAGATCTCCTCTCTCCGCTGTTTCGGGAACGGCAGCCGGGGGCGTTCTGACGTCTTTCTAAAACTCAGGAGAAGGTATAACCAAATTTCGCAAACAGGTCTTCACCAAGAATGTCCCGATAATCCTCATAGATGGGAGCAACCGCCTCCTGGAATGCGGCTACCTGATCGCTGGTGAGCTCTCCAACTACTTCAACATTAGGATACTTGTCAAACTGTGCCATCAGTTCGCTGGTTTTCTCGCGGGTGGCCTGGATCTGATAGGCCATAGCCTCGGCGGCGGCATCGGAGAAGATGATCTTTTCCTCATCTGTCAAGCTGTTCCACAGCTTTTCACTGACCGAGAGAAAAATGGGATCATAGGAGTAATTCCAAATGGTCAGGTAATTGGTGACCTCCAGAGTGTTCTGGGTAAAGAGCAGGTCCAGTGTGTTCTCACAGGCGTCAATGGCGCCCTGCTGAAGGGAGGTGTATACCTCGCTTTGGCTCATCGTAATGGGGTCGGCGCCAATATACTTCAACAGGTTGACGTGCACATTACTGCCGGGGACTCGCATTTTCAGGCCCTGCATATCCGCAGGGGAGGTGATGGGATTGCGCCGGTTGGCCACCTGACGGTAACCGTTCTCGCCCACAGCCAGGCAGACACAGCCCGCCTCCGAGATCACTTGCTTCAGCGCCTCGCCGCCTTCACCGTTGGCGATATAGCGGTCTACATCGTCATAGGTAGGCAGGAGCCAGGGGAAGCAGGCCACGATGGACTTTTCTGAGATCGAGGACCAGACCATGGCGTCCTGCAGGTGAATATCCGTCGAGCCCTGCTGGAGCAGCTCGATTCCGGTTGCCTGGTTGCCGCCGGACAGCTGGTCACTGGGATAGATGGTAATGGAATATTTTCCATTGGTCTTTTCACTGATGATGTCACAGAATTTCTGCGCACCTAGCTGCCATGTACTGGTTTCAGGAGAGGCGGAGCTGAACTTTAATTCGATGACCTCATTCTTCGTTTGACTGGAATTGCCGGGAGTGCTCCCCTGGCCGTTATTGGTTTGGCCGCCGCAGGCCGCCAGGCCCACCATCAATGCGCTGGCAAGGAACAGGGAAATGGCTTTTTTCATCGTGTTTCCTCCTTATAATAGTTTTGGTGTAGCGATTACAGCGCACATGAAGCGGTAGCATGCCGGTCGTTTCAGCGCCGTAATCCATCTGATGTTTCGCTGGTCTTTCCGTATCGCGAAAATTGGACGCGAGAAAGACACGTTTCAACCCAGCGAAAAAATCATGCAAATGAAATGAGGCCCGATTGCGTCAGCTCAGTGTTCCCCTCCAGAACACCTTTACTTTTGGAGCATTTCTGTCAGCATCTTGCCCATGCGCTCCATCCCAGTTTTGATGTCCTCTTCGCTGACGGTGGCAAAGCTGAGCCGTGCCGTGTTAGGATGTCCGCCGTAGGGATAGAATGTATCGCCCGGAACAAAGATTACTCGAATGCCCTCTTTCATCTGATGGAATAGCTCCAGAGAATCCACACCCTCTGGAAAAGTGATCCACAAGAAGAGTCCGCCCTGGGGAATTGTATATTGTATCTCCGGTGGGAAGGTCTCCCTGATGGTTTGGAGCATCAGATCTTTTTTCTTTTTATACAACTGGTTCATCGCTGCGATATGCTTCATGATGTCGTTGTTGATCAGATATTTTGCAGCAATGCGCTGAGTCAGCTCACTGCTCTGCAAATCACAGGCCTGTTTCAGATAAACCAAGCTGTTGACAATATGCTGATCCGCAATGATCCAGCCAATCCGCATCGCTGGACAAAGGATTTTGGAGGTGGAGCCCAGATAAATCACCCGGCCAACGGAGTCAAAATGCTTCACAGGGGGGACGACCGGTCCGTCATAGCGCAGGTAGTAATAGGGGTTGTCCTCGACAATCATCACATTATACTGCTCCGCCAGCTCAATCATCCGGATACGGCGGTCCTCCGCCAACACACGGCCGGTAGGATTTTGAAAATCAGGGATCGTATAGATAAACTTTGCGTCCGGATGATTTATGAGCGCTTGCTCCAGCGCATCCATACACATGCCATCCTCATCGGTGGCCACCTCAATAAACTGAGGCTCATAATACTTGATGGCATTGATAGCCCCCATATAGGTGGGACTTTCCACAATCACCTTGTCGCCCTGATCCAAAAACGCCTTTGCTACCAGGTCCAATCCCTGCTGAGAGCCACTGGTAATGACCAGCTGTTCCACCGGAGTGACAATCCCAATTTGTTCCATCATGTCCTGCAGCTGCTTGCGCAGCTCCAGGTTTCCCTCCGTCACGCTGTACTGCAAAGCGGTGCGCCAATCGCTGCGAATTGCCAGATCCGCAGCCTGCGCCAGCTCTTCCCAGGGAAAATACTCTGGGTCCGGATTGCCGCCGGCAAAGCAGATCAGCGTGGGGTCAGAAGCCAGCTTCAGCGATTCGCGGATAAATGAGGGCTTGGCCAGCTTCATCCGTTCTGCATAACGAAAAGCACTCATATGTTCCTCCTTCACATGTTCCTTGATGTTACATCCTCTTTTGCCGTGTTTTCTGCCCTCCATCAGGCAGGGAAATGAAAAAGACCGAGTATTTTATCCTTTTATAGTATACCGTGACAGGGTTATCCCTTTATTTCATTCGAAGCGGACGAAAAATTATTTTGGTGGAAAAATAAACTCAAGATGAACAGACGTTAAACAATGCGTTTTTCCGGCGGCTCCCCATCCCACTCCAGCGACACGCTTCCTGGACACATATGCTGCAGGTACTGCACCGCAGTGAAGGAAAACAAATCGCTTTGCACCATATTTTCCAGCCGGATTGAGGTGCGGTAAAAGTGCGAAAGCTGATTAAAAAATTGAGAAACAGAGTTCAGCAGCCTCACCTGACGCACCTGGCTGTAGGTGTTTTCCAGCCCATAGGCCGGGATGAGCGCGGGCTGTATCGTGGCCATATCCTCCAGGAAAACTTTGGGTATTTTGCTGATTACGCCGCGCTCACAGGCGGAGGTGACCGCAGATATGATCTCGGCCAGTACGGAACCTGGAATCTCCCCCGCTTTTTCCCAAACCCGGATGTGCAATACCAGGTCTTTTTTCTGAAAGACGGCACTGGTTTTGCTTTGATCCTGGGCCGCCAAACTCATGTGAAGCTCTCGCAGCCGCTTGGAGGGAGGCAGGTTTAAATCCGTCTGTAGAATCTCCTCACACTTCCGGCAGTATTGAATGGCCGCCGCCCGGTCTCCTCTGTCCTGACAAAGCTGGATGATATGGTAGTAATACTCCTCCTCGTAGGGGCTGACACGCAGCAGATCCTCCAACGTGCTATGTGCGCCATCCAGATCTCCGGCGGCAGTGTAGCGGTCAAGCAAACGCTCTAAAACCTGCTGGCAGGTTCTTTGATACCGCGTGCGTTCGAAGAGAAGCCAGTCGTTGAAGTCATTGCTGTCACGGATATAAAATTCTTCCATCAGCTCCCGCTCCAAAATCAGCTTCATCTCAATCAGCTGCTCCCGGCTGGCCTGTTCCGCCGGCACATCCAACAGCCGCTTCAGGCGGCGGAGGTCGGAGGTATATTGATAATCCGGATTGATAGAACACGCGTCCTTAGAGGCGAGAAGAAATTCTGCGCCATTTTGATCCGGCGGAATGGTTTTTCTGATGTTCCAAAGATTGTAGCGCAGATTGTAGGTGGCGGTGTCATAGCTTTCCGACCAGAACATGGATGCAAGCTTGTCCCGAGAGGCGCGATGCTGTTCGCTGCAAATCAAAAAACCTACAATTGCCAGAGACTTTGCACTGAGCTTTGTGGCGATTGGCACACCGGAAACGGAAAATCCCATCGGCCCAAACATTTGGATATGGAGCTTGTTTCCCATGCATACCTCCTTACAGGTCCTGATATAGGATCGCACCAGACTTCATCGTCAAAATGACTTCCGCCGTAATAATACCTTTGGGATTGGTGCGGAAGATATTCCGGTCCATGACCGCCAGATCTGCCACCCGGCCAATCTCAAGTTCGCCTTTGTACCCCTCCTCACGTCCCACCCACGCCGCATCCCGGGTAAACATAGACAGGGCTTCTTCCACGGTAACACGGCTGGACTCAACCGGATGATTGACTGCAGCATGAATTCCTCCAATAGGGTTGACCGGAGTCAGACCGCTGTCCGAGCCGCCGCAGATACGCACGCCCGCATTGCGAATGTCCTGAAACGGGTTTGTCTGCTGCCACAACTCCCCCAGCCGCTCTGCAAACATCCCCCGGCTGCCGCCGTAAAAATACTCAAACGCGGGCTGCATAGAGAAAATGATCCCCATGGCGCCTGCCTGTCTGCGCTGATGCTTTGTGGTCAGCTCTGCGTGCTCGATCCGATGGCGGAGGTTGAATATCCCAGTCTCTCGCCGGGCATATTCGTGAGCGCGGAGCGCCTGTTCCACCGCACGGCTGCCCACAGCGTGGAGGGAGGTATCCAGCCCCGCCTGATAGCAGTTGAGCAAAAACTGATTGACCTCCTCCTGGGAGTAGTACAAAGTCCCGCTGCCGGAACGGTCGTGGTAGCTGGTGTCCAGCGCGGCCTCGCCGGCGGTAAAGGAGCCGTCTAAAAAAATGTCCCCCACACGAGTGAGGCCCAGGGCCTTCACTTTGTCCAGCTCCATGGTCCCAAAGTAGATACAGACGTCCAGCGGAAGCCTTGGGATACAGGAGAGCAGTAATTTGACGTCCTGCTCCGGAAACCCCTCTCCGCCCTCCATAGCGTGGATGGAGGTGACCCCCTTTTTCAATAACTGCTTGGATAAGTCCAGCACCGCCCGCTCTTTATCCTGGATGTTATAGCTGTTCCCAATTTTCTGGCGCAGAAGGGCGTTGGCCTTTCCGCGAAAGATTCCGGTGGGGCGCATAAACTCGTCCACTTCCACCCCCTCGATCGTCCAGGGAATATTGATGGAGTGGAGGGCTTTTGTGTTTAAAATGGTGCAGTGGAAGTCCCGGCATTCGATCCATACGTCGTAGTCCCGCAAAAATTGGTCAATCACCTGTCGGTTTGGCAGACACTTTTCCTCCAAATCGGAAATTTCCAGACGGCAGGCATACACGGTTGACTGCCTGGGGTAGCGTTCCGCCCACTCTCGCAGCCGGGTCCCCATCTCCTCAAAATTTCGGGAGCCGTTCAGGTCCAGCTTCATGCGGTCCAGTGCTGTGGGAACCACATGGACATGGCAGTCGTAGAATCCTGGAAGTACCAGACTTCCCTTCAGGTCAACTGCTTCCTCCGCCATAGCCAAGTAGCCAGCGTCACAGTCGCGATACCCGGCGTCTCGTATCATCCCTTCCTGAATCCACATCCAGGTATAGTTTTTCTTGCCGTCAAAGCGAAAGAAATTTCCGTTATACAGAAGGATTGAACCGTTCAGTTCCCTCTTTCCTGTGGCGTTCATGCTGTCATTGTTGCTGTTCCGATTCATGTGGGCCTCCATAAAAAGCTGTTGCGGCTGTGTCCGCCCTCAACTGCGAAACCGAATGTATCACTCGTCCGCGTCATGAAGCAGGTTCATTACCGTTCTGTAAACCAGTTCCGGCGCAGTATAAAAACTATAGTTTTTCTCGATACGCTCCGTAAACTTATGGGCATCCTTTCCAAAGGGGCCAATATCGACTACAGGCAGGTCCAGCGACTGCATCTCCCGCAAAGGGATGTCATAGAAGATACCAAAGCCAGGGGTATTCCGCTTGAGGGCACGAATGACCTCCGGGTCCTGGGGGGCGGTGGCAAAGCTGAGGTCAGAGATATAGGGAAAGAACTTTTTTCGAGTTAGTTTGTAATCGGTTCCCGTCTCCTCAATGGCCTTGTCAACCGCCCACAGCAAGCGGCGTTCCTTTTCCTTCTCCCCTGCAACGTGGACGTGGGGGTAGTAGGGGGGCGTGAGGTAAACCAGCACAATGGGGTCTTTGTCGCTCCACAGGCCATGGACATACTCCACTAAACGAGTTGTGCGCGTGCAGGTGTCAATGGTCTCATCCGTCATCAGCTCCTGCGACTTTTGCGCAACCAGCTCCGGCAGCTGGGGGACCTCCTCCAGGACGGCGGCATACAGCTGCTGATAGGTCATGACTCGGGCCTTCCAGGGCAGACGGACAAAGGGCTGCCGGCACATATTACAGAAGGTGCGGTAATACTGATTCAGCGTATCAAGCACCTGGAAGAAACACTCCTCCGCTATCTCCGCCATCATAGCCAGCACCTGATCCGGGGTGCTGATGTGGGTGGCGTAGTTAAAGTAGAGGATGGCTGATTTGGCAATCTGCGTGGAGTACTCTGCCTTTCTGTCCCGCTGGCAAAGGGTAACGGGAGGAAGCGTAACCTCGCCCTCAGCCACATCGCAGAACTCAGGGTTCAAATTGATGCGGGAGCTGATCTTCGAAATCAATTGATTGGGGTCCAGGCCCTTGAATGCCTCGCCCACATGGGTTTCCTTGCCGACCACATAGAATGTGGGCATCAGTTTGCCTACCGTTCCCACATAGACATACTTATTGGTATCCCCCTCATATTCCGAGGTCATATAGTCCGTGTCCAGCAGGGCCAGATAGTCGAATTTGTTCTCCTCCTGCAGCTGGATCAGCTTGGGTACCACGCTGCGCATACCGCGGGAATTGCCCTCCTCATCACAGACTGCGGCATAAATCAAAGTACCCTCAAAGGCTTCGATCTCCCGGCTGATCTCCTCCAGCAGAGCGATTAAAATTGCGTCCCCGGATTTCATATCGAAGATCCCACGGCCAAAAAGGTAATCCCCCGACTCAAGGTCCCGGCGCACATCCTCTGACAGCTCCAGCTCCTTCAGTTTCTCCATCAGGATATCGGGCTGGTTTGCATATTCGGCCAGAGGGCCATAGTCGGAGATCCCGACCGTATCCATATGGCCGATCATCACAACGGTACGGCGGCTGGCAGATTTTTCGCCCCGCACCATGGCCATGACACTCTTCCGCTTCCAGGGATCGTCCTTGACCGGAACATAAAACAGGTTTTCCGGATGGGCCTGAAAATATGGGACCCGGCCGAGGATCTCATATACCTTTTCTGCCATCACCACCTCATTCGCGGTTTCCAATACACTGAATTGGCCGGTCAGTTCCCGCGTCAGCTGTTCAATACGCGCCGCGCGCTGCTGCTTATCCATCATTAAGGCACTCCTTTCGATCGGCAACACCGTTGCGCCGATATTTATAAGAGATTATACCGAAAAAAATTTTGCACAGCGTTTTATTTTTATGCACCTTTGCAATATATTTGGAGGAACTTTTCCAGCAGAATAAATAGACGTTAAACCAAACAATCATCCCATGGCGCCCGTTCTGTTTCGGTGCCAGCCAACTACCATCCGAGCCGGCGGAAGCGGGCCGCTGATGAAACGAGACGGTCCCGCAACCGCGGCGGCCTGAGATGCCAGGACGCAAAAAAAGGGCGCAATGCGCCCTCACTTCCATTAAATGTATGCGAACGTCCCACTTTGGGGCGTTTTCTTTGTAAGGATGGAATCTAATTTTAAGGAGGAATCTAGCATGTCCACCAATCACACACCCAACTACAGCCTTTCCCAGTGGGAACGCAGTGACAAGGTCCAGATGGACGACTTCAACGCCGACAACGCCAGGATTGACGCCGCTCTGGCGGCCAAAGCGGACAAATCCGCGCTGAACAGCCTGAGCAGTACAGTATCCGGGCACGCCGCCGCCCTGGCGGGGAAGGGCAATTGCCGGATCGTGTGCCACACCTACATCGGTAATGGCGGCAGCGGCGGCAACAGCCCCACCGTCATCCGCTTTTCCGGCCAACCTCTGTTTGCTGTCATATCCAATGGTCAGGCGATGGTTCTGGCGGCATACGGAGTGAGAACCCTCTACTACGGACTCAGCAACGGCACTGCGCTGGTGGCCTCGTGGTCGGGAAACACCCTGAGCTTTTATGGCAACGATCCCTATGTCCAGATGAATGTAAAAGGTTCCGGTTATTCTGTCCTCTCCTTCTTCGCGGCGGACAGCTAAGTAAAAAGGACCCCCGGGCCAAAGCCCGGGGGTTTTGCTGGATTACTCAGCGGGGGTGGTGGGGGCCACATAAGCGGCAGGACCGCTGTAGACGCCCTCCACGACGACTTCCGCCTTCATATCACTATTGCCAGTTCCGGTGGTGACCTCAAAGGTCAGGGTGTACTTTGCGCCGTTGGTGGCAACGGTGGTCTGATTCAGAGAGAGGGTATTCTCATTGGTGTCGCTGCTCTTCTTCATCTCCCAGTGGAAGACGGCGGCCTTCGCAGCCTCAGCAGCGTTGATGCCAGACCAGGTCTCCTTGTACTCCACAGGGCCGTTATCAGCCGCGCCCTGGAGCATGGTGACCGCAGTGCCATTGATCTTGAGTTCCTTGGCCTTGACCTGTGTCACAGCGGAACCCTTGGGAACCTCGACCTTCACCCAAAGCCAGGGCAGGGTGTCCACGCCGCCATCATCAACAATGTCTTGCCAAGTTGTGTTGCCGGAAGCCCCAGTCTTCTTGTAGGGCTCGAAGGTGGCCTCATCGTACACGAAGTTCATGGTAGCGGTGATGGGGTCCTTGGTCTCGCTGCCCTCGGGGGCCACTTCCTGGGTCGGGAGAGAGGTAGCGGTATCCTTGTTCTCGCCAGAGTTATCGACATCAGTATCGGGCCTGATGGTCATAGCAGTGTTGCCGACCTTCTCCAGCTCTCTGCCAGTGCTGTCGGTGACAGTGGCTTCCTCGCCTACCACAGTATGAGCCTCCAGCTTCACTTCGCTGTTCGCCTTGAGGCTCAGCTTGCAGGTGTTCAGCTCCTTGGTGATGGTCAGCTTGTCGGTAGCGCTCTGAGTTGTCAGAACAGAATCCTTCTTGGCGGTGCCAACGGTCGCGGAAGCGCCGTTGTTGGTCTTGACATTGCCGGTAGCCTCAACAGTACCAACGGTCACGGAGGCGGTAGCTGCTGTCTTCGCCTCGACAGTCGCGCCGGCCTCGACGGTGGTAACAGCAGCAGTAGCGCCCACGCCGGTGACCTCAACCTTGGAGGACGCGCCGCTAACGGTGCCGACCTTCACGCTGCCGCCAGACACGGTAACAGTACCCTCATTGACGGTGGTAATCACAGGCACCTTGGCGCTGTCGGTGTGCTGCACGGTCACCGTAGTGGAAGTGCCGTTTACCTCACCGATCTTGACGTAGCCAGGAGTGGCGGCTGCACCGCCGACAACCACGCTGACATAGGAACCAACCACGTCAGCAATCAGAGAGTTCAGGCTGTTGACGGTGAGGGTCAGAGTGGCACTGGAAGCGCCACTGATTCTGTTGGTGTCCAGAGTGCCGTTGATAATCATGCTCCTGGCAGCGCCATAGTTCGCCAGGTCGCCGTCGACAGTAACCTTCTTGCCAGCGTTGATGGTAATGCTGTGGGTACCAGTGCCGCTGATGGTCAGGTTGCCGCGCTTCACGTCCACATCGTTGTTGATGACGATGTTGTTGCCGCGGGTGCTGTCATCATAGATAGCCATAGCGTCGGCCTCAATGGCGTAGTCAATGGTACTGCTGACCATGGAGTTGGTAGAGAAAGTGCCCTTGACGATCAGCTTGCCGCCGCCGAAGATGCGGACGCGGTTCACGTTGCCGCTGTTGGCAGCCTCAAAGTTGCCGTTAATGGTCAGGGTAGTGCCAGCGGGAATCTCCAGGCTGATGTTGCTGTTGTTGGTGGTATTTCTGGGAGTCCAGGTGTTGTCGATGGTGACGTTCTTATGGAGCTTCAGCGCTTCCTCAACCTCGACAGTGGTGGCATCGCCATCCAGTTCGAACTTACCGCCAGTAGCGGTGCCGCCGGAGGCAGTGAGGACCTCAGTGTCGCTGATGAAGACGACCCACTTGGCCACGCCCTGGCTGTTCAGAACGGCCACGATACGGCCCTCGAACTCCTTCTTGTCGGTGGTAGTCGTGTCGGCGTCGCCCAGCTCGGCAATGGCAGTAGCCACGGAGGCGCGCTCAAGCTTCTTGTAGCTGCCGTCAATCTTCTGCAGGACCACGGCGGGGGTATTCTCATCCACCAGGGTCAGACCGCGGTCAGCGCCGTTGTCGCCAGCCAGATACATAGTACGGCCGATCACTTTCAGGTCGGTGGCCCGAGACTTCGTCAGGTGTCCACCGTTGTCAGGAGCAGTATCCCAGCCCCAGGCAGCGGAACCCTTAACATCGTTGGTGTTGCCGCCAACGCAGTCGTTGTTGACGTCGGCGCCGGGATGGTGGCCGATATCAACGATGACTTCCTTGTCGATCTTGGAAACACCATCAAAGGCCTTGTCATAGGTCCAGTAATCGGTCAGTGCGGTGGGAGTCTTCACGCCGGTGACGTAGTCGCCGCTGTAGCGCAGCTCCTGCACGTGGCCGGGCTCCAGGTCGGAGATGACCTTGGTGAACTTGCTGTTGGTCTTCAGGGTGACGATCTTGCCGTCCACAATCGCGTCAAACTCCCAGACGTGGCTGCCGTCATCCAGGCGCTCCTCGGAGGTAGCTGCGGTCAGGATGTAGGCATAGTTGGCGTCGCTGCCCTTGGCCTCGCCCAGGATGATGGAGGCGATAATGTAGTTGTCCTTGTTGTACAGGGTGTAGATGCTGTCGTACAGAGCGGTATTCTTAGTACCGTCGGAAGCGTCCTTGATGTAGGTCTTGTCATCGTCATTTGCGTTGTTATTACCCTTCTGATTGGCACGGGCGGACTTGCCGAAGACCTCGATCTCCACGTTCTGCACGCCGGTGTACACACCGGCCACGTCGCTGATGACGTGAGGCGTGCTGTTGTCGGCGCTCTCGTCAGCCTCCACCACGATGAAGACGGAGTTGTCGTTGCCGTAAGCGCGGTTGCCTCTGGTCACAGTGCCGTTTCCGCGCCCGGCGGCGGCCCCGTTCTCGCTCATGTCGGCGGCATACTCGTCGATACGGACGCTGTCGCACTTGATGACGGTGTCATCGGTAGTGACAGCGGGATTGTCCAGAACCTCGGTGGTGAACATCCGGGTGGCGGGGGTCAGGGTGTACTCGCCGGCGGCGTCCACGGTGTAGGTGTACCAGCGGTTCAGGGCGTAGGGCTCAACGCCGTTTACCTTGTTGGCCCAGCGGGTGAAGTACTGGCGGCCGTCAGTGGTGCCGTTGGTCACCTTGTCAATGTTCTTGTTGGTGTCGCGGACATTGACCTTGATGGTCTTCATAGTGCCGTCGGTGAAGATGGCGGCGGCGGTGGCAGAGCCCAGGGCGATGTTGCTGGTGCTGGTGTCAAAGCCGGTGATGAAGACGTAGTTGTCATCGCCGGAGAACAGGTCGATGCCCACGGCGTAGCCGTACTTGTCCAGATAGATGTTATAGGTGTGGTCGGCCAGCAGAGTGTTGTCGTACAGGTCCAGCACGTCGTCGCTGTAGAAGGCGAAGGCGGAGTTCTTGTACTCGGTGCCGCCGGTGACTACGCTCTTGAAGAAGGCGACATTGGTATTGCTGGCGGTGTCCTTGTCGCTCTTCTTGGCGAACTTGGTCAGGGTGGAGTCGCTCATGATCTCCACATCGTCAACGATCACGACCTCGTAGCCGGTCAGGTTGTTGCGGACCGGGGTGACGGTGGCGTTCTTGCCAGTCACGTTGACCAAAACGTATTCGTCCTTGGTGATGTCAGCAATGGCGGGCACGTCAGCCAGACTGATGGTCTTGTTCGTGGTGACGGTCCGCTTGGTATCGTCGGTGTAGTCGGAATAGATGCCCAGGATCACGGACTCGGTGGTGGCGTTGTAGTCCACAGCGGCCTTGGCCAGGAAGGTGTGGATGGAGGAGATGTCGATCAGCCCCCGCTCCGTATCCACAAAGACCTGGGTCAGCACGCCGTTATTCGTCTGGCCGAAGTCGTTCGTAGTGCGGGCGAGAATGCGATTGGCAACGTCAATGCTGTTGCCGGTCCGCACGCCGTCCACGTAGTAGGAGACAGTGTACTCCTCGAGAGCACTGCGGCCCAGCAGGTCGTACAGGGTACGCTCACTGACAGCGGTGGTGTAGGTCTCGCGGATGTTCTCCTTCTTCATGTAGGTGCCGATTTCCTTGCCCTTGAACTCCCAGGTGCGGGAAGGACGGTTGAAGTCGTCGCTGGTGGTAGCGGTGTCGTAGAGGCGCAACTCGCCGTCATACAGCCGCTCGCCCAGCTCCACGATGGTACCCAGGTTGGTGGAACCAACGGAGGTAGCCTGCGTGGACTTAATGGCGCTGGCAAAAGCCTTGGCGCTGGTCACGCTGACGTAGTTGACCTTGCCGGTGTACACAGTGCCGTCGGGGGTGGTCAGGTTGATGGTGTTGCCGTCAGGCTCCACAACCGCGGACTGCAGAGCGTTCAGCACCATCTGAGCCACCTGATTACGGGTCATGGGCTCGGTAGCGCTGGAACCGACGCCGTCAAAGATGCCGATGGTGGTGCCCAGACGGACGGTGG
>OFFX01001225.1_pt1 | contig 18987 bp, 24 predicted proteins | sample 1521511 | NCBI WGS metagenome assembly OFFX01 (sample SAMEA3504125, study PRJEB24116) | mouse gut metagenome | biome: mouse gut; feature: mouse-associated habitat; material: faeces | place: Denmark | collected 2011
CTTCGGTTTTGTTCATTTTTCCATTCCAAAAGTTTATCATAAACGGTTCGTTTCAGATACATTGCTTTGGCTCCTTTCATAATAAGGTTTGTCCTGATATTGAATTACCAGCCTTGCCCAAAATGCATGGCTGGTAATCATATGTATTGTTTTCTTTTCTATTTTATCATGCTTTTTGTATTTACTCAATTCCTATTCAAACTACTTTGCTGCTTGAATTTATTAAATTTTCCGAATTATCCCTGATTTTTGTTGATCTTCCGCAACCCACGCAACAGGTTTTCAGAGTTTTCCTGGTAAACCGTATCCTCATCTACCGTTTCGTCATAGGTGCCGGTCAGCTTCTGGTAAGCCGTTGCCGGGTCCATCATGATGTCCTGGAATGTGGGATATTCGCTCTGGAGGGCGGAAAGCTTCCCGTCTACATCGGGCAGGATCTGTCCGAGCAGATCGAAAATCTCGGTATTTGCAGAACAGGTAATACACCGGTAAGGGAGATGAAGGCCGGAAGCAATCGCTTTAGCGCCTTCGGTCTTTCCCGTCCCCGCAGGTCCTCTTAATAAGAAGTTCCGCATGGGTGACACGGTATTTGTGGTTAATTTGGCGTGTTCGCAGATCCGTTTGATCTCCGGCGGTATGATGTACCAGTCGGGGATCTGCGGCACGGTGAGTTCTTCCTGGGGAGTCAGTGTCCGGGATTCGGACAGGATGTATTTTCCTACGAAATCTTTTTTGGAAACGCTTGCTAGTACTTTCCGGGTAGATGTACCGGGCTTGATAACCTGAAAGGTTCCCAGGATGACATCTGTTGGGGAATAAGTGCCTTTCTGTATTGTAAATGCTTTGAGCTGTGGAATGGAACCGTTGGTTGGCGTATCATTTTGAATCCCACCGACTGTCAGGGAGGTTCCATAGCGGATACGCCGGTAAAGGTTATCGCACAGGATTGCTGCGGTCTCTGCCGTTTCGTCCATGTTGGGATAGCCGTTATCCCGGTCTTCCTTCAGCTTCTGGTAATGCTCATTGAACTCGTCATCCGCCATAGCAGTTGGGATGAGAGCAAAGCTCAGGGCAGCGCCGCTTTTGTCATCTTCCTTCAGCATATATTTTTCCGGATTGCTTTCCGGATCCGGGGTTGTCTGGTAACATCCTGCCGTAAACTTGCCGTTTATCCGGTTGTAGGCTACTACGTGGAGTTCTCCGGTCTTGCTCGGATATTCCGCAATCGTAAAATTATTTCCCTGGCTTCCGATGGCTCCAAGTTCCTCCGGCGGTTTCCCGCCTGTGGGTGACTCCAGTTCCAGATATGCCAGGATTGCCCGAAGTGTCGCCGCATGGAGCGTGGAACGCTTCTGGGGCCGTATGCAATGCTTGGAATAAACATTTTTAAATACCGGGTCATCCGTATAATCCTCGAACGGTTCCGGCAGCTTTCGCTTAAAGGACCAGTTGGGTAATAGATTTCCATTTGCCATAATCATTCTCTCCCTTCTATGCCCAGGATACTTCCAGGGTGTCATTGGTTTCCGCTGCTTTCAGCTCATCACGGGTAAAGATGTCCATGAGGGCTGCCCAGTATTCTCTGGGCGGGAAATGCTGGAAGGTATCTTTTATTTCCGGGGTATTGTTCGCATAAATAAATATTTCCCCGGCTTCATTGATAAAAAGCTTCTGGTGTCCCCTTGCCTGCAGGTCTCCGATCAGTTCCGTCAGTAATGGCTTCCCAATGAGGGAATACCAGGATTCCGGATCTACATGGACGGGAGGTTCTGCTGGATTTTCAGGATTACCAGGCATAGGGTTATCCGGATTCGTCCTCCCCGGGCTGGGTGTGAAATCTGTAATAGTCATCATGAAAAGCTTCAGATGTCCATACCGGTCCAGGGAAATATCCGCGAAGTTATACCTTGATGGACGGAGTCCACCCGCCCGAAGGTCATGCATTACGGTATGCCCTTAGGTATAATCTCCCGTATGGAAGGTCCGGATGCGGATGATCTCACAATTCAGCAGGGACTCCGCCTTGATGGGCCGGGTATATTCCCAGGACGCATCCGGGAAAGCTGCTTTGATCTTATCGGTGATCTGGTAACTGATCTGTCGGATCAACAGCGTTTCCATGTCAAAGACAGGGCTTTTCTGCCGGTTTTTCCCACGCTTCTGTATGTGTGAATGGGTATCTCTTAAAAAGGCTGGAACTGAGACACGCGGCAGCATGGGAATCAGAAGGAAAAGAAGACTTCCTGTGATTCCAGCGATTGCGATGCCGGCAATGACAGTCCGATTCATTTGTTCCGGAGTAAACAGCAGGGCCAGGAATAAAACCAGGGCGGCTGATCTTATAATCTTGATACTGTTATGTTCTGTTTTTCTTGTTTTCATTTGGAATTCCTTTCATTGAAATTTGTGCAAAAAAGGAACTGCAATATCCGGATTGGATACGCAATTCCTTTCTTTTAGTGATTCGCGGAAGCGGCTGCTGCCTACAGGCTCCGTAACCGGGTGATTCTGAAGCTATGCAGTAAAGGGAAGCTGTGAAGCCATGCCTTCCGGGATGTTGGTAAACCCGTCTCCGGCAAAACCGCCCTGCTGTTGGCCATACTGGGTGTTTCTGTCCTGCTGCTGGTACATCTGATTTCCAACGGATCTATTCTGTGCAGGGGCATTTGACTGGTAAGAACCGCCTTGCGGGGCTCCTCCGTTCGCAGGCTGCGGGCTGTTGCCCATGTTACTGCCTCCGTTTGAATAGCTGCCGCCTGCCTGGTTTCCGCCGGCATCTCCTTCTGATTTGTTGGAAAGGCAGAACTGCCAGTCCCGTACATTGATCTTGGCGCCGGAACCGGCCTGGCCTGCTCTCTGTCCCTGACTGTAAACAAAGGGATGGAGTTCAAGATCTTCATAGATATACAGGCAGGTCCCTTTCTTAACTCCCGCTTTCGAAAGCCGTTCTGCCAGATGCTTGTTCAGATAGCACTGATAGAAAACAGATTCATACGGATTTTCCGGATTATTCTGTGCGTTCTGGCTTCTTTGTAAGGTGGCAAGGTCTAAAGAGATGTACTCCGTACCGTTGTTCCTCCCCTGCTGCATGACGGGATCCTTGGTGACCCTTCCCATGAGATGAATGATTACTGACATAAAATTTCTCCTTTCTGCCCTCTGGGCGTTGAAATAATAAAAATAGGTAAAAGAATAGGAAATCCTTGATTCAGATTTCCTAAAAATAAAAAAAGAGCCATTAAGTGACCGCAGGGTGCGGCTATCCTAATGACTCTGATTTCCAAACTTAAACTCGCGTGTGCTCTGGAAGAATGGTCCAGACTCCCGATGTGGGATAACACAAAAACTTAAATACATGATTATAATAACACAAGATATAGTTATAGTCAATGGAATAAATTCTATATATAGATTTTTGGATTAACCAAAGAGTAAAATATGATAATTTCGAACGATTTTATTGTTGGAATCGTTCAAATAGGATATAATAAGAGTAACATGAAATGAAGGAGGGATTCACAATGTCTATTACGGCTACAGAATTAAAGCTTAATCTTGGCAAGTATCTGCTTCTTGCAGAAAAAGAAGATGTTTTTATTACAAAGAACGGAAAAGTAGTTGCAAAACTGACGAATCCATTTCAGGATCGGGTCAGCATGGCACAGTCATTATTTGGCAGCGTACCTGCTGAAATGACACTTGAAGAAGCTCAGGAAGAAAGGCGAAATAAAATATGAGAGCATTGATAGATACCTGTATTGTGATTGATGCACTGCAGAGCCGGGAGCCTTTCTTTAAGGAGGCCCAGGAGATATTTCTGGGAGCGGCAAATAAGCAGTTTGAAGGATTCCTGACTGCTAAATCTGTTACTGATATTTACTATCTCACACATAGATGTACACATAGCGATAAAGAAACCAGACAAATTCTAAACAAGCTGTTTTGCCTGTTTGGATTATTGGATACGGCTGGAATGGACTGCCGTAAGGCAGTATCGTCCAGTCTTTCGGATTTTGAAGATGCAGTTATGACAGAATCTGCAATCCGTGAGGAGATGGACTGTATTGTTACAAGAAACCTTGGCGACTATAAAAAGGCAGCTCTGCCAGTATATAGCCCTGAAGAATTTCTGTTAAACATGAAATAAACTAGCGAAATTCTCTGTTTGGCTGTGTCCTGGCTGGTGTAGGCACTTTCGTTATGGTCATATGAGAAATCAATACATGAAGTAGAAGAAATTGCAAGAGTGGAACTGGAATTCAAACAGTGGTGATTATGGGAAGAAAAAATAAGGGTTCATCGAAAACAGATTCGGATGACAGGTTTGCCTTTATTGCAGGATATACAAGCGGGGGCATGCCTTATGGAACGACATGGGAAGATCTTGGACTGGAACCGTATGCTTCATATGAGCAGCTAATGGAGGCATATGCCAGTCTGGACGGCATAGGAGAAAAGGGTGAGCATGATGATGTGGATAAGGATGAAAAGGAATTATGTGAACTCTATTTTAAGTAATTAGGACAGGAAGGGCGGTTGAACAGATGTTAGAATTTCGGTATGATACGCAATTGTTGATTGAGGGAGAAGGCCTTGATGAAGATGTGATAAGTGAATATTTTATGGAAAACTTTAAGGGAGATTGTTTGCTGGCGGTTGGGGACGAGGAATTAATAAAAATCCATTTCCATACAAATGAACCCTGGGAGGTGTTGGAATATTGTGCTTCCTTGGGAGAAATTTATGATATTGTTGTGGAAGACATGGACAGGCAGGCAAGAGGCTTGAAAGGATGACAGAATTAAAAGAACAGGCAGAGTTATTGTACAAGCATTTATCCGAAACTGATGCGAAACGGATTTTGGGAATTGCAAATGGGGAAATTTTATTTGGTCCTTTGAGCATATGATGTCAAGCCTGTCACGACATTTGTGGGCAACCATTACATGTTTTCGGAGCGGCAGCGCCTGGCTCTGGCAAGGTCGGTGTCGGCAAAGGAATTTATTCAGAAAAGGATGAATAAGGAGCTGCTGCAGATGGAAGGAGAATATCTTCCAGAGACGGTGCATATAGACGGCTTTAATACGATTATCACATTGGAAGTAGCATTGTCCGGCTCGCATGTATTTTGTTGCAGGGATGATGTGCTACGGGATCTGGCCGGATTACGGGGAACGTACCGAGTTATTGATAAAACACAGGAAGCAGTCAGGCTGTTGCTTGGACACATAGAACTTCTGGACATACCAAAAGCTGTTTTTTATTTAGATGCGCCTGTATCTAATTCCGGCAGACTGTCGGGATTAATCCGGGAGTGTTCCCACGAATATAATATATCTGTGCAGACGCAGATCATCCCGGATGTGGATCGGGTTTTAGAACAAATGGAGGGTGTGATCAGCGGAGACGCTATTATTCTCAACCGCTGTCAGAGCTGGCTGAATGTGGTTCCTGCGATTGCCAAACAGATAGAATCTGTTTGGGAAATCCAACTGTAACTTCTTGCTATATATATGAATGAGTTTTAATAGGAACACTGTAATATCAAGGCTTTTCGGAGCCAGCAACCACAAAAAAATATTATTTGAGCTATCACATTATACATATAACAGTTGCTATCTTGACAATTCTAAGTAAGTATTATATACTTATGGAAACTGATAAAACGATTTTAGTTTCCAAGGTATATTATGAGAGAAAAAATATTGAATGTAGTAGCACAACTTATTAACCGATATGGTTTGAAAAAATTTACGGTAGATGAAGTAGCTACAACTTTACGCATTAGTAAAAAAACAATTTATCAGTATTTCAGTGGAAAAGATGAAATGATACATGAATATTTTGTGGCAAATTTAGAAAGCGATAAGCAAAATATGGATAAGGCAATGCAGGAAGCAAATGGTTTTAGAAACAAACTGTATGCCCTTGTTCATACAAATCGCTGCTATGGATTGCCGATATTCGTAATGGGCGAAGCAAAACAATTTTATCCGGAAGAATGGGCAGAAATTGAATCTTTAAGAAAATATAAATTAGCCGCATTAAATGAATTGCTTAAATGCGCAAAAAAGGACGGTATTATAAAAGATGATGTGCATTTTGGCATACTTACCGCTATGCTGGAACGAAGCAGTGACATAATTCTTGATACTGATTTTTTGTTGGAAAATAAGCTTCATGTAGCTCAAGCCATTGACGCTGCATTAGATATAATTTTATATGGAATTGAAAAGGAGAATAAAGATGATAAATAATTATGAATTGCAAGTGCGCTGTATTGGATTAGAAAACAATGATATATTCCCGTTAGAAAATACGGGCAGAGGGAAAGATATATCACCAGCATTTGAGTTTGAAAATCTTTCTCCTGTGGCAAAAACTATTGCTATTACGTTGGAAGATATTAAACACCCTCTTTTCAAAAATTTTACGCATTGGGTTATATGGAATATTCCAGCATCGAAAAATATTATTGGAGCAATTCCTCATGGAAAAAATGTTGGCACTCTTAATAATGCTATTCAAGGAATTGCCTATGGCTGGCACAAGTATGCTGGACCTAAACCGCCAAAAGGAAAGCAACATCAATATCGTTTTACAATTTATGTGTTAGATAACGTACTTTCTTTAAGTCCCAACTCTACAAAAAGGAAGTTTATTAAAGCGGCAAGAAATCATATTTTGCAGCAAGGTACTGTTATTGGACGGTTTGAGTAAATAATCAAAAATGGCAGTTTATATTTTGCCGTTTTTTGAATATGAAATTGTAACTATAAACCATGCACCGCCTCATGTGGGAGAAAGGGGGAATCATCTATGCTTTGCACAGAAGCATACAAGGAACATATCATGTATACGTTCAACGGCTTTTGCAAGACCGTCATACGCTTTGCGGCTATCAACGCATGGCGTGACAGGAGCAGACGGCGGCAAAAAGAAATATCCCTTGAATACCTCACAGAAGAAAAGTTTTACCCTTTAGGCACAACAGACGAATATTTTGAAGCACCCTATGAAGAACACCCTATTACGATATGCGGTCAGACAGTTATCCTCACCAATGGGGAGCTTGCCGCCGCCCTGTTATCTCTGCCGGAGAAGAACCGGGAAATCATTTTCCTTTACTTTTTCGGGCATTACACACAGCGGGAAATCGGGGAAATGTACGGACGCTGCCGGAGTACGACCGGGTATCAAATCCATAGGACTTTACAACTCCTGCATAAAGAAATGGAGGTGCTTTCACATGGGGAATCCGAATCTTTTGCCTTATGAAACGATTGTCCGGGCGACCAGCGGAGAGCCGGAAGCCGTGGAAGAGGTTTTACGACATTACAGCAAGCGTATCCGTATGGCAGCCCTTGAAAATGGTCATATAGATACAGACACCGAGGATAGCATAAAACAGCGGCTTATCTCTGCTTTGTTCCGTTTTCGGTTTGACGGACAGGCTACATAATGGGAGGTGAGATTTGTCGGGAAAATAGTCATGCTTACATTCAATGGCACAGAAGAAAAAGCGATTGAAAAAGCCATAGCTGGCCTTGCCCATATAATACCGCTGGAAGCCATGCCGCCGCCACACTTCCCCACACTGATTTTTCCAGGATTGGAAATCAGATTACACCAACGCCGGGTACTGAAAGGCGGGGCAGACATAAATCTCACCCGTTTAGAGTATGGCGCACTCTGTTGCCTTGCCACCAGTCCGGGGAGGGTATTTACAAAGGCGCAAATCTTTGAAACTGTATGGAGCATGGAAAGTGAAAGCTGCCAGTCAAGCGTTGCCAATGTAATTTGCAACTTGCGAAAAAAGATAGAGCCGGACAACCGCAAGCCTACCTACATAAAGACCGTTATAGGCGTGGGCTATAAGTTTGTTTCCAGAGAATGACAGACAGATTGCTATTGCCGGATAAATATAATATAATACCCTCAGTGAATCCCCATAGAATGTAAAGGAGAAAATCGTATGGAAAAATTGATGTACATGATGATGATTGAGAAAAGCAAGACCTATAATAAAATGACAAAACAGGTAGTTGTGGAACATGTTGAGAACATAAGAAAGCTGGACGATGAGGGAAAGTTGGAAATCTGCGGCATCTTTAAGGGTTATCCGGGAATGGCGGGCATGTATATCCTAAAAACAGAAAGCCGTGAAGAAGCAGAAGAAATATGCAAAAAAGAGCCGTTGATAATGGGAGGGTATGCGACCTATAAGTTAGTCGGCTTACAGATTGCAGACAGGGAGAACAATTACTTGCTGTAATTGCGGGCGGTCGGACTCAGTCCGAAAATGTATAGATTAATATTGCAGGATGTGCTATACTGGACGACAGGATAAAATTTTAGAGAGAGTGATGGAATGAAGAACAGACAGGTATGTTTAACGGAGGGACCGATTTTAAGGTCATTGGTTGCACTGGCGATGCCGATAATGGCGTCGTCCTTTTTAAATACAGTCTACAGCATTACCGACATGGCGTGGATTGGATTGCTTGGCTCGAAAGCCGTTGCTGGCGTCGGTGTGGGTGGCATGTACGTATGGCTTTCCCAGGGACTTTCATCCCTTGCGCGAATGGGAGCGCAGGTCAATGTCGCCCAGTCGTTCGGGCGCGGCAGGAAGGACGAGGCGGGCGAGTACGCCCGGGCGGCGTTACAGCTCACACTGTTGTTCGGGGTATTATTTGCAATCGTAAGCGTAGGCTTCACAGACGGCCTTGTAGCCTTATTCCATCTCGGAGACAAAGAGACGATACAGTGTGCGGAAAGCTATATGCGGATAACCTGCGGGCTGGTAATATTTTCCTACATGACCGTAGTGCTGACTGGAATTTACACGGCACAGGGGGATTCTAAGACGCCCCTTCTGGCAAATATTATCGGCCTTATCGTCAACATGGCCTTAGACCCGGTACTCATCCTTGGGATTGGGCCGTTTCCCAGAATGGAAGTCGTGGGGGCGGCAATCGCGACGGTGATTGCCCAGTTCATCGTTATGCTGGTAATGATCCTGGGGGCATGGAAGGGAAAAGGTGCGGACAATGTCCTTGCCGGGATGAAACTGATAAAGCCTGTGGAAGGCAGGTTCTTTCAGGCAGTGTTCCGCATCGGAGTACCTACGGCGTTGCAGGGGACGGTATACTGCGGTATTTCCATGGTGCTGACCCGCATGGTCGCCGTCTTCGGGCCGGGTGCGGTCGCCGTACAGCGTGTGGGAGGACAAGTCGAGGCGGTATCCTGGAATACGGCGGACGGGTTTGCGGCGGCGATTAATGCGTTTACCGCTCAGAACTATGGCGCAGGCCAGATGGAGCGGGTACGCAAGGGATACAAGATTTCCTTCCGGACAATCGCTATATGGGGAAGTTTGATTACGCTGACATTTATCTTGCTGCCGAAACCAATCTCGGAAATCTTCTTCCATGAGGCAAATGTCGTGGGGATATCTATTGATTATCTGCGCATTGTGGGAATCAGCGAGGCGTTCATGTGTGTGGAATTGATGACGGTGGGCGCGTTGTCCGGGCTTGGCAGGACGAAGCTGTGCAGTATTATCAGCATTGTTTTTACCGCGGCAAGAGTGCCTCTTGCGGTGGCGTTGGCGGCGTCACCGCTGGGGCTTAACGGTATCTGGTGGGCGTTGACACTGTCGTCTGTAGTAAAAGGAGTTGTGTTCGTAGGGGCGTTTAACAAGGTGACTGTATGTAAGGATAAAATATAGTGAAATGAAAAGCCGGATGTGAACCGTATTTTTACTGTTTTACATCTGGCTTATTTACTCTTGACCAAGCATTTCTTTTTATAAAATGCCATCCCAAACCACAAGACCTTACCGTACCCGGATCGTTCCACTTTTTTTGCATACTGTCTTTTTTCAATCTGCGCCAATGCTTCTTCACATTCTGACATAAGTTTATCCTCGCCTTTTGCCGCCTTTGCTTCTATAACGGCCGCCCGCCGGTTGATACGGTCCTTAATTACGATATCCGACCGTCCCAGACCGTTCTCATAGTTAGATTCAACGATATATTCTGTCCCGGCAAACAACCCGGTGAGAAATGCATGATAGAAATTCTCTGAATAGTCATGATAGCTAATCGTATCGAACAGCAAATCCGATAATTGACGGCTTAAATCTTCCGTATCTGCATTCCAAAGGCTCTGCCACAATTTCCCATAATTACAGGAGACAGCCCTGCTGCTGAACCATTGGTTAATACTTTTCTTGAAAATCTCTTTTATCTCGGCGTTTGGAATCTTCAATGCAATCTGGCCCTTTTCAAGGTTATCCCATGAATCCATTTCTTCCGGCAGCGCCCGGGTCAGATAACCAGTCAGATAGAGCAGGCTCCATACATTGCTTTCGGAGGATTTCAGCACATCATAAGTAAGGTTTTCTGTAATCGTTTCCTTGATATAGCCGCCCGCCATAAGTATTTCCCGCTTTTCTTTGACAGTACTCGTATTGCGGGAAAGAAAACTGGAGATAATGGAGTTATCGCTGGTGTGCTCCCAGAAACTTTCCGGCTCAGTAATGTGGTTTGTCCGGACTTTATTCACATAATTCAGTACATCCCATGGGCAATAGAGCTCAAAGTTCCCAAAATGATATCCGTCATACCACTTCTTTACACGGTCGGCATGCTCCATGCAGCCTGTGTCTTTCAGGATTGCCAAAACTTCCGGCTCGGTAAAACCGAAGTATTCATTTAACCGCGTGTCAGAGATGGTATCTGATACAAAATTGTTGACGCCTGTAAATATACTTTCTTTTGCAATTCTGAGACAGCCTGTAAGAACGGCAAATTTTAGGGAAGGATTATCCTTGAATGCCTGTAGGAGTCCCTTCATGATGTCGAGCATCTGGGGATAGTAATTTTTGTCGCTTGCCTTGGCTAAAGGTACGTCGTATTCGTCTATCAGCAGGATTACAGGTTTTCCGTAATGAGCGGCTAACAGTTCTGTCATGATAAGAAGACTGTTTTTTACTGTATTTTGCGAGGCATTTTGTGAGATAAGCTCATCTATTATTTTTCTATCGTAAGTTGTAATCTTGCCGCTGTCCATCAGATAAAGATGTTTTTTGAATAATCTGGCAATCACAATTGCCAATTGTTCATAAGCGGCTTCAAATGTCAGTCCGTCAATAGATTTGAAAGATACAAAGACAGTCGGATATTGGTTCATCCAATGCCCGCAAAGAATCTGATTCTGGGATATTTCCAGACCTTCAAACCACTTCCGGCTGTTTCTCTGGATATCGAAGAATGATTCCAACATGGACATTGCCAGTGTTTTCCCGAAACGGCGCGGGCGGGTAATTAGAGTGACCTGTGTTCCATGAGTTTTTATCAACTCTTGAATCAGACCGGTTTTGTCAATATAGTAATAGTTGTTTTCTCGGATATCCTCGAATCCAGACCTGCCTATTGGCATATTGATAGATTTCATATTCGTCAGACTCCTTTTTTGGTTTCTCTGATATATGGATTTTACCATAGAAACTGTAAGTTCACAAGTCATGGGAGGGTGGCGGGAGCAGGATGAAAAGGCGGAAAAAGGCAGAAACGATGAAAAAATGCTTGAAATCCCAAAAAGAGTGTGCTAAGATAAGAGACAAATTTTTAAAAGGCTATGAAAGAGACTCTGTCCTTTGGAACTTGACAGGAATGAAGTGTCACCGACTGAGAGCGCTTCTTGAGGAATAAGGACAATAGGGAACACTCCGGAGCTGACCGGTCGAACCTAAGTAGGCCGGTACGTGGGCGCGCGTTAAGCGTGAGGAATCATATGCTAGTACACTAGGCGCTGCATGTGGTTTCTGCAGAGGGGAATCCGGTTGCCGGACAGACGTCCGGTATCATTTCTTTAGGATTCAATGCGGGTGGTACCGCGGATAGTATCAGAATATCCGTCCCGGAATACAGACATGTATTCCGGGACTTTTTACGTTGTCCTGAGATGATAAAATCCTACGATTATTGACCATGAGATTTTATCATTTACAGGATGTCTCACCCCCGGAATACATGACAGCAGCAACAGTCAGATGGGAAAAGGAGGACAATTATGGATTATTTCACAGGCGTAAGAAAGAAGGAAACATTGGAAATCAGCGAGTTACTGGGGCAGGCAAAGCCCGGGCAGAAGGTGAAGGTCAATGGAGCCGTCCACGCAATCCGCGATATGGGTACGGTAGCATTCGTAATCCTTAGGAAAAGAGAAGGGCTTCTTCAGGGAGTGTATGAAGAAGGCGCCGCAGATTTTAAGCTGAAAGATATCAGGGAGGCTTCCACGGTTGAGGTAGAAGGCATTTTAGAAGAAAATGAGAAAGCTCCGGGCGGGATAGAAATCCGGATGGAGAAAATCCGCATTTTGAGCCAGCCGTCCGATGAAATGCTGCCCCTTGCCATTGGCAAATGGAAACTGAACACTTCATTGGAGGCGAAGATGAATTACCGCTCCATCGCCCTTAGGAACATCCGGGAGCGGGCCAAGTTCCGGATTCAGGAGGGGCTTGTGCGGGCATTCCGGGATTTCCTCTACGGCGAGGGATTTACGGAAATCCACACACCCAAGATTGGCGCAAAAGGCGCCGAGGGCGGCGCGAACATCTTCAAGCTGGACTATTTCCACCGTCCCGCCGTACTGGCGCAAAGCCCCCAGTTCTATAAACAGATGATGGTGGGCGTGTTTGACCGGGTGTTCGAGACGGCTCCCGTATTTCGGGCGGAGAAGCACAACACAAAACGGCATCTGAACGAGTACACCAGCCTGGATTTTGAGATGGGCTATATTGACGGATTCGAGGATATTATGGCGATGGAGACAGGATATTTACAGTACGCCATGGAAATGCTAAAAAAAGATTACGAAAAGGAACTTAGGATTCTGGATATCACCCTGCCGGATGTGTCCCAGATTCCGGCAGTGAAGTTCCATGAGATAAAAGAGCGGGTTTCCGAAAAATACGGACATCAGATGCGCAATCCCTTTGATTTGGAGCCGGAGGAAGAGCTGCTCATTGGGCGGTATGCGAAAGAAGAATGGGACAGCGATTTCATTTTCGTGACCCACTATCCTTCCAAGAAGCGGCCGTTCTACGCGATGGACGACCCGGAGGATACGAGATATACGTTGAGTTTCGACCTTCTCTTCAAAGGAATGGAGATTACGACCGGCGGGCAGCGTATCCATGATTATCGGATGCTGAGGGAGAAGATTGCTGCAAGAGGAATGTCAGAAGAGGGGATGGAAGACTATCTCGATACGTTCAAACATGGCATGCCGCCTCATGGAGGGCTTGGGATTGGCCTGGAACGGCTGACCATGAAGCTGGTGGGGGAGGACAACGTGCGGGAGACCACGCTGTTCCCAAGGGATATGAGCAGGTTGGAGCCTTAGAAGAAGTAAAGGAGAATACTGGATATGGCAAACAAGATATCAGACGAGACAATCGAATATGTGGGAATCCTTGCAAAACTGGAATTATCCGCCGAGGAAAAGGAGAATGCCAAAGCAGATATGGAGAAAATGCTGGATTATATTGATACGCTGAATGAACTGGACACAGAGGGCGTTACCCCTATGTCCCACGTATTTCCGGTAAATAACGTGTTCCGGGAAGACACGGTAAGCCAGAAGGACGGAAGTGAGGAAACCCTTGCTAACGCGCCGTTAAGGAAAGGCTTATGCTTCAAGGTTCCCAAGACGATTGGATAGGAGGCGGATGGAAGATGGATATTACAAGTATGACGGCAGTTGAGCTGGGAAAGAAAATCAAAGCAAGAGAGTTATCCGTTACAGATGCCGTAAATGCATGCCTTGCGCAGATTGATAAGGCAGAACCGGACGTCCACAGTTTTGTGACCATTGACCGGGAAGGCGCCCTTTTAAGAGCAGAAGAAGTGCAGAAGCAGATTGATGAAGGGATGCTTGAGAGTCCTCTTGCCGGTGTCCCGGTAGCGATAAAGGATAACCTGTGTACCAAAGGAATGAAAACCACTTGCAGTTCAAAGATTCTGGAAGATTTCAAACCCACGTTTACGGCAGAGGCGGTATGCAATCTGGAAAAAGCGGGCGCGGTGATCATCGGGAAAACCAATATGGATGAATTTGCCATGGGAAGCACAACGGAGACTTCGTATTTTGGCGTCACGAGAAACCCATGGAATTTAGAATATGTCCCCGGCGGCTCTTCCGGCGGCTCTTGCGCGGCAGTGGCCGCCTGTGAAAGCCCTTATGCCCTTGGTTCGGACACCGGCGGTTCCATCCGCCAGCCCAGCTCATTCTGCGGGGTGGTTGGGCTGAAACCCACCTATGGGACGGTGTCCAGATATGGATTGATTGCCTACGGTTCATCGCTGGACCAGATTGGACCCATTGCAAAGGACGTGACGGACTGCGCGGCAATTTTGGAAGTAATTGCATCCTATGATTCCAAGGACAGCACATCCATTGACAGAAGCAGGTATGTAGGTTTTACCGCCGCCTTGGTAAATGATGTGACCGGCATGAGAATCGGGATACCTAAGGATTATTTTGGCGACGGGCTGGATAACGAGGTCAGGGAGAAGATTCTGGAGGCGGTCAAGATACTGGAAAGCAGGGGAGCGATTGTAGAAGAATTTGATTTAAGCCTTGTTAAGTACGCAATCCCGGCATATTATGTGATTGCGTCGGCGGAGGCAAGTTCTAATCTTTCCCGTTTTGACGGGGTAAAATACGGCTACCGCACAAAAGAATATGAAGGGCTTCACAATATGTATAAGAAGACCCGCAATGAAGGCTTTGGTGCGGAAGTAAAGCGCAGAATCATGCTGGGTTCTTTTGTGTTAAGTTCCGGCTACTATGACGCCTATTACCTGAAAGCATTGAAGACAAAGGCTCTTATTAAAGAGGCGTTCGACCGCGCCTTTGCAAGGTTCGACGTCATCATCGCCCCGGCAGCGCCCACGACGGCCCTAAAGCTCGGGCATAGCCTAAGCGACCCGCTCAAGATGTATCTGGGAGACATCTATACCGTTTCCGTGAACTTAGCGGGGCTGCCTGGAATCAGCGTCCCTGTAGGGCTGGATTCCAAGGGATTGCCTGTGGGGATGCAGATACTCGGAAATTGTTTCGAGGAAAATAAAATTATCCGTGCGGCGTATACGTTGGAGCAGACATTGGGTTTTGTCAGCGGTCATACGGATAGGAAGATGGAAGGAGGCGAGGCGTAATGGCAAAGATGTACGAAACCGTAATCGGACTGGAAGTCCATGTAGAGCTTGCGACAAAGACGAAAATCTTCTGCTCTTGTAGCACAGAATTTGGCGGCGCGCCCAACACCCACACCTGTCCGGTGTGTACGGGAATGCCCGGTTCACTGCCCGTATTAAATAAGAAGGTAGTGGAATACGCCATGGCCATTGGCCTTGCCACCAACTGCGACATTACACGGGTCTGTAAATTCGACCGTAAGAACTACTTTTATCCGGACAATCCCCAGAACTACCAGATTTCACAGCTCTACCTTCCCATTGCGTCAAAGGGCTACGTAGAAATCGAGGTGGGCGGCAGGAAGAAAAAAGTCCGTATTCACGAGATGCATATGGAGGAAGACGCCGGGAAGCTGATTCATGACGAGTGGGACGATACGTCTCTGGTGGATTACAACCGAAGCGGAGTCCCCCTTGTGGAAATCGTTTCCGAGCCAGATATGCGCTCGGCAGAGGAGGTCATCGCCTATCTGGAAAAACTGCGTATGATTATCCAATATCTGGGCGCTTCGGACTGTAAGCTTCAGGAAGGCTCCATGCGGGCCGACGTTAACTTGTCTGTGAGGGAGGCAGGTACGGAAGAGTTCGGCACCAGGACGGAAATGAAGAACCTGAACTCTTTTAAGGCAATCGCCCGGGCAATCGAGGGAGAGCGGGAACGCCAGATTGAATTATTGGAGGAAGGGAAAGCCGTCGTCCAGGAAACCAGAAGATGGGACGACAACAAGGAATCCTCCTATGCCATGCGCTCCAAGGAAGACGCGCAGGATTACCGTTATTTCCCGGAGCCGGATCTTGTGCCGATTGTCATCAGCGACGAGTGGATAGAACAGATACGAAAAAAACAGCCGGAGCTTAGGACGGAGAAGCTAAAGCGATATCAGAAAGAATTTGATATCCCCCAGTATGACGCGGAAATCATCACGGCATCTAAGCACATGGCAGACATTTTCGAGGCAGCCACGAGAATCTGCGGCAAGCCGAAAAAGGTGTCCAACTGGCTGATGGTGGAGACGCTGCGCCTATTGAAAGACCATAATATGGAGCCGGAAGATATTACGTTTTCACCGGAAAATCTGGCGAAGCTGGTGGAGCTTACGGAAAGCAAGGCAATCAACAGTTCTGTGGCAAAGGAAGTGTTTGAGAAAATATTTTCAGAGGACGTTGATCCGGAAGTTTATGTGGAAGAGCATGGGCTCAAAATGGTAAATGACGAAGGCGCGCTTGAAGAAGTATTGAAAAAAGTAATTGCGGACAATCCGCAGGCGGCAGAAGATTACCGGGGAGGCAAGGAAAAGGCTCTGGGCGCGTTGGTGGGGCAGACCATGAAGGCTATGAAAGGAAAGGCAGACCCCGGACTTGTGAACCGGAAGCTAAGGGAGATGATTAATGAATGATGAAGAGATGCGGGAAAAATGTCCCCGGAATGAGGAAGAAAAGAAAATACTGAAAATGCTGGGAGAGGGATGTACGATAGAGGAGTGCCGTAAGAACACGGTTCTGACCAGTGAGGAAATGAAAGAATTTCTGGAGTATGCCCGTAAGTGGGAATGTGAGCATCTGTGCGTACCAGTGAGGAAATGAAAGAATGTGGAATGATGACGGGGAAATGTGTGGAATATGCCCGACAAGCATAGGGTGAAGGGACAGAGATTTGTCAGATTTAGGGATGTCATTTGCCGGCGGATGTGATATGATATGAATGGACATATAAGGAAAATAAATAACCTGTATAGAAAAATGGTATGGCAGGCTATTTATGAAGCTGAGAAGAAGGAGATTTTATATGGGAGGATTTTTTGGTGTAGCATCAAAGAAGGATTGCGTATTAGAACTTTTTTATGGTGTGGATTATCATTCACACCTTGGCACACGGCGGGGCGGGATGGCTACTTATGGAGAGGACGGCTTCAACCGGGCAATCCATAACATTGAAAACTCACCGTTCCGGACGAAATTCGACCGTGACGTAGGCGAGATGAAGGGATATCTGGGGATTGGATGTATCTCGGATTTTGAGCCGCAGCCGCTTTTAATCTGTTCAAAGCTGGGCAGTTTTGCAATCACGACGGTTGGCAAGGTGAACAATTATGATGAACTGCTGAACCAACTATATGAAAGTACACATTCACATTTTCAGGAGATGACCAACGGGCAGATTAATGTGACGGAGCTGATTGCTGCGTTAATCTGTGAGAAGGACTCTATCCTGGAGGGAATCAAGTATGTTCAGGATGTTGTGGACGGTTCCATGACGTTGCTTTTGATGACCAAGGAAGGTATTTATGCGGCGAGGGACAAGTACGGAAGGACGCCTCTTGTAATAGGAAAGAAGGAGGATGCGTACTGCGTGTCCTTCGAGAGCCATGCGTATATCAATCTGGGATATACCGATTACAGGGAATTAGGCCCGTCGGAGGTGGCGTTTATCACGCCGGAGGGCGTAAAGACCCTTAGGGAGCCAAGCAAGGAGATGCGGATCTGCTCATTTTTGTGGGTTTACTATGGATACCCCACTTCTTCCTATGAGGGGGTCAACGTAGAAGAGATGCGCTACAAATGCGGAAGTATGCTTGCGAAGCGGGACGGGGACAGCGTCCATCCGGACGTGGTGGCAGGCGTACCGGATTCCGGGATTGCCCATGCGATTGGCTACGCCAATGAATCCGGGATTCCATATGCAAGGCCATTTATCAAATACACACCCACCTGGCCCCGGTCGTTCATGCCTACCAGCCAGAGCCAGCGGAACTTGATTGCCCGCATGAAGCTGATTCCTGTTCAGGCATTGATTGAGAATAAGAAGCTTCTGTTGATTGACGATTCAATTGTGAGGGGGACACAGCTTAGGGAGACGACAGAATTTCTGTATAACAGCGGGGCGAAGGAGGTACATGTCCGTCCGGCGTGCCCGCCGCTGCTCTATGGGTGTAAGTATCTGAACTTTTCACGTTCCAAATCAGAGATGGAACTGATTACAAGACAGATGATTCGGAAGCGTGAGGGGGACGAATGCCCGCAGGAGGTCCTGGATGAGTACGCCAATCCATGTTCCTGCAAGTATGCGCAGTTAATTGAGGATATCAGAAAACAGCAGAATTTCACTTCGCTTAGGTTCCACAGGCTGGACGACTTGTTAGAGTCCATCGGGATCGAGCCTTGCAAGGTGTGTACGTATTGCTTTAACGGCAAAGAATAGGAGGATACTATGGGAAATAATACCAGACCGGACAGTATGGAGCGGATTACGACGAAGGAGCTTGCAGATGCATTTATTGCAGAGCAGGTGGCAGAGATTCAGGCACAGGTAGGCGGACGTAAGGTGCTGCTGGCGCTTTCCGGAGGAGTAGACTCTTCTGTGGTGGCTGCACTTTTGATTAAAGCCATTGGGAAGCAGTTAGTGTGTGTGCATGTGAACCATGGCTTGCTCCGGAAAGGGGAACCGGAGCAGGTGGTGGAGGTATTCCGTGACCAGATGGACGCCAATTTGATTTATGTGGACGCAGTAGACCGTTTTCTGGACAAGCTGGCGGATGTAGCGGAGCCGGAGAAGAAGCGTAAGATTATCGGTGCGGAATTTATCCGGGTGTTTGAGGAAGAAGCGCGCAAACAAGAAGGGATTGAGTTCCTGGCTCAGGGGACGATTTACCCGGATATTATCGAGAGCGACGGTGTGAAGGCGCACCATAACGTGGGTGGCCTGCCGGAGGACATGGAC
>OFFX01001227.1_pt1 | contig 18972 bp, 20 predicted proteins | sample 1521511 | NCBI WGS metagenome assembly OFFX01 (sample SAMEA3504125, study PRJEB24116) | mouse gut metagenome | biome: mouse gut; feature: mouse-associated habitat; material: faeces | place: Denmark | collected 2011
AAGGGAGGGCTGGAGGGAAGAGATATGGTACGTGCCAGAACAATTCGAGAGGTAACCGCCTATGTTCGGGAGCAAGACCCGAAGACTAGCCTCACGGAGACCGCTATTCGCACCTTACTACGCACAGGAGCGGTCCCTAGCGTCAAGGTAGGGAAGAAATATCTTGTCACCTTGGAAGCCTTGGAGTCCTATCTTACTGGCGATACAAGCAGTACGCCGGCAGCGGCTCCATCCCCACCGAAGAAAAGATGGCAAATCAAATAAGTTGTATTTTACCGGCGTGAGGAAATAAAATAATCCCTTGCATCTCCCCTGCATTCCGATGTATAATGATGTCACTGTGTCATAGGGGCATTGTTGAAAGGAGAGTGCCTCATGGCTAAAGAACCCACATCAAGCAAGAAAAAGTATCAATACCTAAAAAAGGCAATCACACTCCCGAACGGAATACGCAAGTACATTTATGGTAAGACACAGCAAGAACTGGATGAAAAAGTGTTGAAGGAGCAGATTCTCGTCAAAGCAGGCGTAGATATTTGCAGTGAGGAGACATTCGGGCATTTTGCGCAAATGTGGTACGACATATACAAAAAGCTGTATCTGCGTGAAAATAGCTTGAACGCCATTAAATATGTATTGAACCTGCATATTCTCCCTGCGATTGGTGATTATCTCATCCGAGATATTACTCCCATGCAGATGCAGGCGATCATGGCGATCCTGTCGGATAAGAGCCATTCCCTGCAATCCAAGGTGTTGGTCAATATGAAAAGCATCTTCAACGCGGCCCAGGAAAATGGCCTTGTGGCTAAGTAAGCGCTATGTTGAAGCCTGGAGGCAAGAGAACGCCTGAAAAGGAGATCTTGACACCACAGGAGAGCCAGGTGCTTCTGGACCGAGCAGCCAATCCGCGTGCCCGAACCTTCCTGCTGATTGCTCTGCACACTGGAATGCGCCGGGGAGAAATTGTGGGTCTTCAGTTGGACGATATCGACTTTGCGGAAAAGATGATTCATATCCAGCACAATGCTGTAATGAGCACAACCGCTACTACAATCAACGACTTTTTGAAGACAAAATCTGGATGTCGGGATGTTCCTCTCTCAGAAGAACTGGAGGAGTGGTTGACCGCCCAAAAGAAAAACTCTCATTCTAAATACGTCTTGGCAATGCAGAACCACAAACCGTTGACAAAGTCCTCATACAAAAGCATGTGGAAGCTGATTGAACGCGAACTGCCGGATACCCATGTTACTGCGCATATTCTTCGACACACCTATATCGCTAGGCTGTTCGAGGCTGGGCTGGATATTAAGGAGATTCAGTATCTTGCTGGTCACAGTACTGTAGATATGACACTGAAGGTCTATACTCACTATGACCCGCGCTCACGCGAGGTACAGACTGCGGAGAGAGTGCGGGAGGCTTTGCGGAAACCGTGGCTGTAAGGAAGGTTTATACACGCAGTTGGAAGGAGCCCCAATATCCAGGCGAAGACACGGAGAAGCGGGACGATTTGCCTGCTGGGAGGCGGGAACTTCTGTATCCCTTGTGCCGCAAGGCGTAGATGGATTTTAAAAATTTACCACACCGATACCCCAAATCACCCTAAATTACCGCAAATTACGGGAAATCTTACGGCCCAAAAACACGTAAACCAGCAAGCAGAAAATCCCTCAAAGCCTTGCGGCTCTAAGGGATTTTCGTGGTGGAGACTGCTGGACTCGAACCAGTGACCTCCTGCGTGTGAAGCAGGCGCTCTAACCAGCTGAGCTAAGCCTCCATATGAACGGGAGCGATTCCTCCCGTCCGTGGTGACGCGTACGGGAATCGAACCCGTGTTACCGCCGTGAAAGGGCGGTGTCTTAGCCGCTTGACCAACGCGCCAAGGGCTGTCCCAAAGGGACATGGTAGCGGCGACTGGATTCGAACCGGTGACACTTCGGGTATGAACCGAATGCTCTGGCCAACTGAGCTACGCCGCCATGTTGGTTTCCTGATCGCTCAGGCGAGGCTTAGTATATCGCAAAAGACGGAATTTGTCAATAGGCTTCTCAGCTTTTTTTCAAGAATATTCTAGCGCCCTCCCCGGGGACCCGGAACCCGCCTCCGGATCCCCGGTTGTGGGAACTGCTACAGGGTCAGATCCCCCGGCTTGATCCATCCAATCTTCCGGAAGAATGCGCCAAAGGCCCAGCACAGCGCCGCCGGCAGCACAAAGGAGATAAGAATCAACCCCATCCAGTCCATGGCCCCGGGGACGATGGCCACGGCGCCGTTGGCCAGGGCCCGCTCGCTGGGGGCCAGCCACCCGGTCCAGACGCCGATCTGGCCCACCAGACCGCAGGTGCCCATGCCGGAGGACACCGGCGCCCCGTTCATCTCCAGCCGGAATACGCAGGTGGCGATGGGGCCGGTCACCGCGGACGTCAGAATGGCGGGCAGCCAGATCCGGGGGTTCTTTATGATGTTGCCCATCTGCAGCATGGAGGTGCCCAGCCCCTGGCTCACCAGACCGCCCCATCGGTTCTCCCGGAAAGAGAGCACCGCGAAGCCCACCATGTTGGCGCAGCACCCGGCCACCGCCGCGCCGCCGGCCAGACCCGTCAGGCCGAAGGCCGCGCAGATGGCGGCGGAGGAGATGGGCAGGGTCAGCGCCACGCCGATGACCACGGAGACGATCACGCCCATGAGGAAGGGCTGCAGATCCGTGGCCCACATAATAATATTACCCACAGCGGTGGCGGCGGTGCCGATGGCGGGGGCCCACCAGGCCGACAGGGCCACGCCCACCAGGATGGTCACCAGGGGCGTGACCAGAATGTCGATCCTGGTCTCCTTGCTCACCGCCTTGCCGCACTCGGCGGCAATGATGGCGATGAACAGCACAGCCAGAGGCCCGCCGGCCCCGGCCTGATCCGGGATGAGACTGGTGCTGCCCAGGGTGTTGGCGGCATAGCCCACCGTGGCCAGGGAGAAGAGTACCAGGGGTGGAGTCTGAAGGGCAAAGCCAATGGCCACGGCCATGGCTGCGCCGCTCATGGCGGAGGCGAAGTTGCCCGCGTCCACCAGGAAGGGGAGCCCCGCCTGCTCCCCCAGGGTCTTGACGATGGTGCCGATGAGCAGGGAGCAGAACAGGCCCTGGGCCATGGCCCCCAGGGCGTCAATGCAGTAGCGCTTGGCGGAGAACACGATGTTCTTGCGCTTGAGAAACGCGGTGACAGCTTCCATTTTCTTTGAACCTCTTGTCTTCTTTAGCTATGTGTCATGACACATGCCATTACATTGTAGCCCCTTTCCCCAATTTGTCAAGTGGTCTCCCCCTGTTTTTCCCGTCCTCCGCCGCTTTGTGCACATTTCCTATTCACAAACAGCCCCGGGTATGCTACACTCAGAGACGATAGTCTGGCGGACAGAGACAACCGCCCATCGCAGGAGGATATATTATGGTTGAAGTAATCAAAAGGGGCGCGTACCTGGTGGACAACAGGATCGTCTGGGCGGACGAGGCGGCCATGGACCCCGCCGGGGCCAGGGAGAAGACCATGGCCTACGCCATCCTCCGTTCCCACGACAAGGGGACGGATCGGTCCAGGCTGCGCCTGCGGTTTGACGCACTCATCTCCCACGACATCACCTTTGTGGGCATCATCCAGACCGCCAAGGCCTCCGGCCTGGAGAAATTTCCCATCCCCTACGCCATGACCAACTGCCACAACAGCCTGTGCGCCGTGGGGGGCACCATCAACGAGGACGATCACGCCTTCGGCCTCTCGGCGGCCAGGCGGTACGGCGGCATCTACGTCCCCGCCAACCAGGCGGTGATCCACCAGTACGCCCGGGAGCGGCTGGCCGGGTGCGGGAAGATGATCCTGGGCTCCGACTCCCACACCCGCTACGGCGCCTACGGCTGCATGGGCGTCGGCGAGGGGGGCGGCGAGCTGGTGAAGCAGCTGCTGGAGAACACCTACGACGCAGCCGCCCCGGAGGTGGTCATGGTCTACCTGGAGGGCGCTCCCCGCCGGGGCGTGGGGCCCCAGGACGTGGCCATCGCCCTGGTGGGGGCCACCTTCCCCGACGGCTGTGTGAAGAACAAGATCCTGGAGTTCGTGGGTCCCGGCGTGAAAAATCTCAGCGCCGACTACCGCATCGGCATCGACGTGATGACCACGGAGACCAGCTGCCTCTCCTCCATCTGGGAGACGGACGACACCATCCGGGACTACTACGAGAACGTGGGCCGGCCAGAGGATTTCCGGCCCCTGCGCCCGGAGAACGGCGCGTACTACGACAGCGTGGTGCGCATTGATCTCAGTCAGGTGGAGTGTATGATCGCCCTGCCCTTCCACCCCTCCATCGCCTACACGGTCCACGAGCTGCAGGCCGATCCGGAGGGAATCCTGGCCCGGGTGGAGGCGGACTGTAGCCGCCAGCTGGAGGGCAAGGTGTCCCTGGACCTGCGCCGCAGCATCGTGGACGGCCGGGTGGTCTGTGACCAGGGGGTCATCGTGGGCTGCTCCGGGGGCATGTACGAGAACATCGTGGAGGCCGCCAGGATCCTGGAGGGCGGCAGCATCGGCAATGGTTACTTCGACATGTCCGTCTACCCCTCCTCCACCCCCATCAGCCTCGCTGTCACGAAAAACGGCACGGCAGCCAAACTCATGGAGGCCGGGTGCGTGATGAAGCCCGCCTTCTGCGGCCCCTGCTTCGGCGCGGGGGACACCCCTGCCAACCAGACCCTCTCCATCCGCCACGCCACCCGGAATTTTGCCAACCGGGAGGGGTCCAAGCCCGGCAGCGGCCAGATTGCCGCCGTAGCCCTCATGGACGCCCGGTCCATTGCCGCCACAGCCCGGAACGGCGGCGTACTCACCGCAGCCACAGATATCGACTATGAGCCCCCTACGGCGGAGGAGCTGGCCTACCGCTATGACGGAAGCGTGTACGCCAAACGGTGCTATGAGGGCTTCGGCAGGCCGGATCCGGAGGCCCCCCTGCGCTATGGGCCCAACATCAAGGACTGGCCCAGGATGCCCCGGCTGGAGGAGGACCTGCTGGTGCGGCTGTGCGCGGTGATCCACGATCCTGTCACCACCACCGACGAGCTCATCCCCTCCGGGGAGACCAGCTCCTACCGCTCCAACCCCGTCGGGCTCAGCGAGTTCGCCCTCAGCCGCCGCGTCCCGGAGTATGTGGCCCGGTCCAAGGCTGTGCGGGCCCTGGAGGAGGCCCGGCAGGCGGGGGAGATCCCCGATGAGGTCCGGGAGGTTCTGGACAGGGTGGGGGGCGACGCCCGGCGCACCACCGTAGGATCCTGCATCTTTGCCCGAAAGCCCGGGGACGGCTCCGCCCGGGAGCAGGCCGCCTCCTGTCAGAAGGTGCTGGGGGGCTTTGCCAATATCTGCCGCGAGTACGCCACCAAGCGGTACCGCTCCAACTGCATCAACTGGGGCCTCGTGCCCTTCACCGTGGACGGGGCCTTCCCCTGGAGGGACGGGGACTGGGTGTACATCCCCGGGGTGCGGGCGGCCATCGCCCGGGGCGCGGAGGACTTCGCGGCCAAGGTGATTGCTGCGGACGGGACTGTCCGTGAGCTGTCCCTTAGGTGCGCGGGCCTGACGGAGAGCGAGCGGCAGATCCTCCAGGAGGGGTGCCTGATGAACTACTACGCCGCCGGCTGCGGCAGGGACTGAGGAGGAGAGCGCCATGGAAAAAATCAAGATGACCACCCCGCTGGTGGAGATGGACGGCGATGAGATGACCCGCATCCTGTGGGCCATGATAAAGGACAAGCTGATCCTCCCCTTTGTGGACCTGAAAACGGAGTACTATGACCTGGGGCTCCTCCACCGCAACGAGACCCGGGATCAGGTCACCGTGGACGCGGCCCTGGCCGCCAAGAAGTACGGCGTGGCGGTGAAGTGCGCCACCATCACCCCCAACCGCCAGCGGATGGAGGAGTACCCCCAGCTCACCGAGATGTGGAAGAGCCCCAACGGCACCATCCGCTCCATCCTGGACGGCACCGTCTTCCGCGCCCCCATCTGCATCAACGCCATCAAGCCGGCGGTGAAGAACTGGAAAAAGCCCATCACCATCGCCCGCCACGCCTACGGCGACGTGTACAAGAGCGTGGATTTTGTCACCACCCAGCCCGGCGTCTGCACCATGACCTTCCAGGGGGACGGCGGGGAGGAGAAATCCGTGGCAGTCCAGACCGTGGACGGCCCGGCGGTGTGGCAGGGGGCCCACAATACGGAGAAATCCATCCGCTCCTTTGCCCGGGCCTGCTTCCAGTATGCCGTGGACACCCGGCAGGATCTGTGGTTCTCCACCAAGGACACCATCGCGAAAATCTATGACGGGGAGTTCAAGCGGATCTTTGAGGAGGAGTACGGGAGCTACCGGGCCCAATTTGAGCGGCTGGGTATCACCTACTTCTATACCCTCATCGACGACGCGGTGGCCCGGGTCATCCGCAGCGAGGGCGGGTACATCTGGGCCTGCAAGAACTACGACGGCGATGTGATGAGCGACATGGTGTCCACGGCCTTCGGCTCCCTGGCCATGATGACCAGCGTGCTGGTCTCCCCGGAGGGGGTCACGGAGTACGAGGCCGCCCACGGCACCGTCACCCGCCACTACTACCGCCACCTGAAGGGGGAGAGGACCTCCACCAACCCCATGGCCACCATCTTCGCCTGGACAGGAGCGCTGCGCAAACGGGGGGAGCTGGACGGGCTGTCCGAGCTGTCGGACTTCGCGCTGCGGCTGGAGCGGGCCTGCCTGGACACCCTGAACGCCGGGGTGATGACCCGGGATCTGGTGGGACTGGTGGAGCCGGGGTTCCAGGCCAGGGCGGTGGACTCCGAGGCGTTCCTGGATGAAGCGGCCCGGCGGCTGGCCGGGGCGTAGGGCGCTCTGCGGCGGGGTAAGACAATTTTTGTTTCTGATTAAAGGAATCCAAAGAGCTGCCCAGGCGGTCTTGAGACCTGGGCAGCCCTTTGGATGTTCCATATAGAGCCGATATTGAAGAGAGGGACAATATTTGTTTCCCAGCGCCGCCCCATCGGCGCCGGAGGAAACACAAAAGAAAGCGCCCCGCACCAGAAATGCGGAACGCACAAAGCCCCGCCGTAATACGGTGAGGCCGAAAAAGAGAGTGCATCTCCGGTTTCGGCGGAATGCTGCCAAGCTGCCATGTATCTGGCTCAGCTCCTCTCAAGGGAGCATCACAGTGACCGACTCGCGGGGCTTCTCACCCCATTCCATGCGCCGCAATATCGCGGCCGCAGCTGGCGCAGTATTCAGTTCAAGTGTAGTATAGCATATCTTTGGGGATTTGTAAAGGGGGAGGCGGCGGATTTTTCAGGTTTACTCCGTCAGCCGCTCCAGCTCCTGGATTTTTTGGGTACACTTCCAGGCCCCCTGCAGGATGGCCAGCAGCATCAGCGCCGCCACTGCGGCCGAGCAGCGGAGCAGCAGCCCGCCGTAGACGACAGCCTGAAAAAACACATTGATCGAGAGGACGAGCTCCAGGACCCACACCCACAAAAACATTTTTCGGATGCGGCGGTAGAGCTGAATCTTGGAGTCTGTGTCCGTATAGACCTCAAAGGGTCCGTCCTCGGCCCGCCTGCGCAGGTACACCCACCGGCCCCACCGCTGGAGCACCTCCACGTCCATGTCGCCCATGAAGGACACATAGCCCTCGTAGTCGTCGGCCCGGAGGCCGCTGCCGGGCAGCAGATCGATCTGGTAGATGAACTCCCCGGGCCGGCAGGGGACAAAGGTGACCAGTCCGGCGAAGAAGCTGACCATGGCCCAGCCCTCCCGGCAGTAGTCGTTGAGCCAGTCCTGCTCCTCGTCCTTGTCAAAGGTAAACTTCCATTGGATCATGTCTCATCCTCCATCTTCCCGCCGTTGGACACCAGCTCCCGCAGCCGGCGCAGTTCCACGGCAAAGGCCGCCCGGCCCTGATCCGTGATGACGTACTCCTTTTTCTTCCGGGACCCGATCTCTGCGCTGTAGAGGACAATCCACCCCCGGTCCAGCAGGGAGTTGATGGCCCCATACAGTGTCCCTGGTCCCAGGCTCACCCGCCCGCCGGTCATCTCGGACACCTCCTGGATGATGCCATAGCCATGGACCGGCTTGCGGGCGGCCAGGAGGATGTAGAACAGGGCCTCGGTAAGGGGCTGGCTTTTATCCATGGTCCCATCCTCCTTTTTTCAGGATTTGCTTTTCTAATATATCGTCATTCGATGTATGACAAATATATCATCCTTCGATATATTTGTCAAGGGGGCTTACGGAAAAAAGGAGGCGGCCCCGGATAAAGCTCCGAGGCCTCCGGATGGGTTGTTTTATCAGGTCTGGCCCGCCGCGGTCTCCGCGTCCAGGTCCTCCCGCTCCTTGGGGATGACGATGTTGAGCACAATGGCCAGGATGGCCGCCGGCACGATACCGGAGCCGCCGAAGATCAGCTGCACGCCCTGGGGCAGGCCTGTCAGCGCACCGGCGGTGGCCCCCAGACCGTAGCCCAGGCCCATGGCGATGGACACAATGGTCACCACCCGGTTGGTGATGCCGTGCTTGGTCAGCAGCTTGATGCCGGACACGGCAATGGACGCGAACATCATCACCGCCGCGCCCCCCAGCACGCTCTGGGGCATGATGGAGATCACCGCCGCCAGCTTGGGGCTCAGCCCGGCCAGCACCAGGAACACCGCCCCGCAGGTCAGGGCCATGCGGTTGACCACCTTGGTCATGGTCACCAGACCCACGTTCTGGGAGAAGGAGGTGGTGGGCAGGGAGCTGAAGAGGGCGGAGATGACGGAGCCCACGCCGTCGCACACCACGCCGCCGGAGAGCTCCTTGGCCGTGGCCTCCCGGCCCATGCCCCCCTCGATGCACCCGGAGATGTCGCCGATGGTCTCCACGGCGGTGACCAGGAACATGATGAGGATGGATAGGATGGCGTGGAGATCAAAGGAGGGCTTCACCGGCATGATCCGGGGCACGGAGACCCAGGCCGCCTCGCCGATCTTGGACCAGTTGACGTACCACGCGGCGTTGTACACAGCCCCCTCGCTGTCCGTCAGCTGGTGGGGCAGCGCGAGGCCCATCAGGCTGGCCGCGATATACCCACAATGATGCCGCAGAGGATGCAGGAGGTGGAGGTGATGCCCTTGGTGAAGTGCTTGAGGGCCACAATGACAATCAGCACCAAAAGGCCCAGCAGCAGGTTGGGCAGGGAGCCGAAGTCCTTGGCCCCGCTGCCGCCGGCAAAGGAGTTGACCCCCACGCCGATGAGACTGAGGCCGATGGCCAGCACCACCGTGCCGGTGACCACAGGGGGGAAGAACTTCCGCAGGGGCTTGATGAAGAAGCCCAGCGCCGCCTCGCAGACGCCGCCCACCATGGCCGCGCCCAGAATGGCGCTGTAGGCCATGACGCCGCCGCCCATACTGGCCGCCACGCCCCGCATGACCCCCAGGAAGCCGGAGCTGGTGCCCATGATGACAGGCACCTGTCCGCCGATGGGGCCGATGGACCAGAGCTGGATGAGGGTGATGACCCCCGCCGCCAGCATGGCGTTCTGGAGCAGAGTGACATAGAGGGCGGGCTGCTCGGCGGTGATGCCGCAGATGCCGCAGATAATCATCAGAGGCGTCAGATTGCCCACAAACATTGCCAGCACGTGCTGCATACCCAGCGGGATGGCCTGGCGGAGAGGAATGGGGCCCGTAAATTCATACGGACTGGTGTAGGCTGCATTCTTTTTCATGGGTCTACCTCCTCAGTCGTTAAGCCGCCCCGGGGATCCTTTGCCCCCTGTTGGGACAGTCCATACCATTATATCAGACGTCTTTTGTAAAAACTATTCATATTTCCGCTAATTATTTCCCGGGTAATTGTGCAATTCTGTCAGAATCCCCCGGGCCCGCCCCCTGGCTCCTCGTAGTCCCGCAGGCAGAGAAAACGAAAAAGTATGCAGTATACGGTGGATACCGCCCCTGTTTCTTCCGGGCGCGGCGGGCGGCGGCAGGAGCCCGGTCAGGCTGTCTTGCCGGGAAGTTGCGGGAAATATCCGGTAAATTGCACAAGGAATGGCGGCATGGACAGAGATAATTCATCAAAAGTCCTTATTGCATAAAAAAACGGGATGATATAATATATATTCACTATTCCGCAACAAAAATATTTACCTGTTGGAGGGTTTCACGATGAGCAAGAAAGAGATCAAGAAAATTGTGCTGGCCTACTCCGGGGGCCTGGATACGTCCATCATCATCCCCTGGCTGAAGGAAAACTACAACAACCCGGAGATTATCGCCGTGGCCGCCGACGTGGGGCAGGGCGACGAGCTGGACGGCATTGAGGAAAAGGCTCTGGAGACCGGCGCCTCTAAAATTTACATTGAGGACCTCACCGACGCGATGGTGGAGGAGGTCATCATCCCTTCGATGATGATGGGGGCCAAGTACGAGGACTATCTGCTGGGCACCGCCTTTGCCCGGCCGGTGATTGGCCGTCACCTGGTGGAGATTGCCCAGCGGGAGGGAGCGGACGCCATCTGCCACGGCTGTACCGGCAAGGGCAACGACCAGGTGCGCTTTGAGCTGGCCATCAAGCGCTTTGCGCCCGACATGAAGATCATCGCCCCCTGGCGGGAGTGGTCCATCCGGAGCCGGGAGGAGGAGATTGACTACGCCGAGGCCCATCAGGTTCCGCTGAAGATCTCCCGGGAGACCAGCTACTCCAAGGACAAGAACCTGTGGCACCTCAGCCACGAGGGGCTGGATTTGGAGGACCCCGCCAACGAGCCCACCTATGACAAGCCCGGCTTTTTGGAGATGGGCGTCTCCCCCATGAAGGCCCCTGACGCGCCTGCCCTGGTGACCATCGACTTTGAGAAGGGCTGGCCGGTGGCGGTGAACGGCGAGCGGATGAAGGCGTCCGACATCATCCGGCGGCTGAACCAGTTGGGCGGGGACAACGGCATCGGCATTTTAGACATTGTGGAGAACCGGCTGGTGGGCATGAAGGATCGGGGGGTGTACGAGACCCCCGGCGGCGCGATCCTGTACCGGGCCCATGAGGTTTTGGAGATGATCACTCTGGACAAGGACACCGCCCACATGAAGCGCAAGCTGGCGGTGGATTTTGCCGACCTGATCTACAACGGCAAGTGGTTTACTCCGCTGAGGGAAGCCCTCCAGGCCTTTGCCCAGGACACCCAGAAGCACGTGACGGGCACGGTGAAGCTGAAGCTGTATAAGGGCAATCTCATCACCTCCTCCGTCACCTCCCCTGAGACGCTGTACTCGGAGGACCTGGTGACCTTTGAGGAGAGCGACTACGATCAGAAGGACTCCAAGGGCTTTATCAACCTGTGGGGTCTGCCGGATAAGGTGCAGGCGCTGCGGGAGCAGGGAAAGCTGTAAGCGTCCGAGCCGTCGCGAGTGCCAAAACGCATAAAGAGAGGTAATTCATATGAAACTCTGGGCGGGCCGATTCCAAAAGGAAACCGACTCCCTGGTGAACGACTTTAATTCGTCCATCGGCTTTGATGCCCGGCTGTATGAGCAGGACATCCGGGGCTCCATTGCCCACGCAACGATGCTGGGAAAAACGGGAATTATTGAGCCGGCCGAGGCGGATAGAATTGTGGAGGGCCTGACCGCCATTCTGGCGGATGTGAAGGCGGACAAGGTGGAGTTCTCCCTGGATAACGAGGACATCCACATGAACATCGAGGCCCTGCTTACCCAGCGCATCGGCCAGACGGGCAAGCGGCTGCACACCGCCCGCTCCCGGAACGACCAGGTGGCCACCGACTTCCGGCTGTATGTGAAGGAGGAAATCCCCCATATCATTTCCCTTGTGCTGGGGCTGGAGCGGGTGCTGGTGAAAAAGGCGAGGGCCCATGTGAGCACTGTTATGCCCGGCTACACCCACCTTCAGCGGGCTCAGCCCGTCACGTTCGGCCATTATATGATGGCCTACGCCAATATGCTTCGCCGGGACGTGACCCGGCTGGAGGACTGCCGGGAGCGTTTGGACGAGTGTCCGCTGGGCTCCGGGGCGCTGGCTACCTCCACCTACCCGGTGGACCGGTTTCAGACCGCCGCCGCCCTGGGCTTTGCCAAGCCGGTGAACAACTCCATCGACGCGGTAGCCGACCGGGACTACGCCATTGAGCTGCTGTCCGCCCTGTCCATTTTGATGATGCACCTGTCCCGGTTTTCCGAGGAGATCATCGCGTGGTGCTCCTGGGAGTTCAAGTTTGTGGAACTGGACGACGCCTATTCCACCGGCTCGTCCATCATGCCCCAGAAGAAGAACCCGGATGTGGCCGAGCTGGTCCGGGGCAAAACCGGGCGGGTGTACGGCTCGCTCATCACGCTGCTCACGGTGATGAAGGGCCTGCCCTTGGCCTACAACAAGGATATGCAGGAGGACAAGGAGCCGGTTTTCGATGCCATCGACACCGTGGAGCTGTGCGTACCTGTGTTCACCGCCATGCTGGATACGCTGACGGTGAAAAAGAAGGCCATGGCCCGGGCGGCGTCGGTGGGCTTCATCAACGCCACCGACTGCGCCGACTACCTGGTGAAAAAGGGGCTGCCCTTCCGGGAGGCCTACATGATTGTGGGCCGGCTGGTGAACCTATGCTTGGAGAAGGGCAAGACGTTGGACACGCTGCCTCTGAAGGAGTTCCAAACGGTGTCCGGGCTTTTTGAGTGGGATGTGTACGACGCGCTGCGGCTGCGGGCCTGCGTCAACGGTCGAAAGGTGTATGGCGGTCCGTCGGAGGAGAGCGTAAAAAAGCAGATTAAGCAGATCGAGGCGTTCATCGCGGAGCGGTCAAGCGATGCGGGAGGGAAATGAGATGGAGCTGTCGGCGTATTTCAAAAGCGTGCTGGAGCAGGATAGAAGCCCGGTGGTTCTATGTGATTTGAAGCACGCCATCGTGTATATGAACCCGGCGGCGGCAAAGCGGTACGCCAAGCAGGGCGGTGGGGCGCTGCAGGGCCGGAGCTTGCTGGGCTGCCACACGCCCAAGGCCAACGAGCTGATTGAGCGGGTGGTGGCGTGGTTTGGCCAGAGCCCGGACCACAACCTGATGTATACCTTCCGCAACGACGAGGAGAATAAGGACGTTTACATGGTGGCGCTGAGGGATGAGAGCGGGGGGCTCATCGGGTATTACGAGAAGCACGAGTACCGGGATCGGGAGACGATGGACCTGTACGATTTTAAGCCATAAAAACAGCTGCTTGCTGCATGCTTTAAAGTCCCCCTTGCGGTGCAGGGGGGACTTTGCTATAATTGGCTCAAAGGGGGGATGACCTGTGACTGCGCAGGAACAGTTCCGGCAATGGGTTCAAGACAGCGGCAGCATTGTCTTTTTCGGCGGGGCTGGGGTGTCTACGGAGAGTGGGATTCCCGATTTCCGTAGCGTGGACGGTCTCTATCATCAGAAGTACGATGATCCGCCGGAGATCATTTTGAGCCATACCTATTTTACCCGGCACACAGAGGAGTTTTATCGCTTTTACCGGGAAAAAATGCTCTGCCTGGACGCTGAGCCCAACGCCGCCCACTTGAAGCTGGCACAGTGGGAGCGGGCGGGTAGGCTGGCGGCGGTGGTCACGCAAAATATCGACGGTCTGCACCAAATGGCTGGGAGCAAGACGGTGTACGAGCTGCACGGCAGCGTCCACCGCAATTACTGCACCCAGTGCGGTGCGTTTTACGGCGCGGATTTCATCCTCCAAAGCGGAGGCGTGCCCCGCTGCCCGGTGTGCGGCGGACTGGTGAAGCCGGATGTGGTGCTGTATGAGGAGGGGCTGGACCAGGACACGGTGGAGGGGGCGGTGCGGGCCATCGCTCAGGCGGATATGCTTATCGTGGGGGGCACCTCTTTGGTGGTGTACCCCGCCGCGGGGCTCATCCGCTATTACCGGGGGAGTAAGCTGGCGCTCATCAACCGGGACCCCACCCCTTACGATGGGGAGGCCGACCTGGTGATCCACGATTCGATTGGAAAGGTGCTGGGGGGAATGGAGGCATGAACGAGAAAAAGCCGGACCGGGTGGGGCAGGTATTTGCCGCCCTGGGGAAATCGGTGTGCTATGTGGCGCTGTTTTTGGGGATGCAGGTGGCAGTGATGCTGCCGCTGATTGTCAACGCCATCACGAAAATGGTGTCGGGGGATATGGACGGGGCGTATGACCTTTTGAACGCCGACGCCATGCTGTATACGCTGCTCTCCGGACTGCTCACCATCGCGGTGGTGCTGGCGTTTTACCTGATCCGCCGAAAAAAGCTCAGCGAGGCGCTGTGGCTGCGTCCGGTGTCCACTCCCGCCCTGTTCAGCGGGGCGGCGGTGGCGCCGGGGCTGTACTTGATAATCGCCTTTGCGCTGGCCCTGCTGCCCGAGGCCTGGCAGGAGAGCTATGGCGAAGCCTCCGCCAATCTGGGCGAAGTCAGTGCGGTCGGGCTGATCGCCGTGGTGGTGGTGGCGCCGGTGCTGGAGGAATTTATTTTCCGGGGGCTGGTGCTCAACCGGCTGAGCCGGGTGATGCCGTGGTGGCTGGCAGTGGTGCTGTCCGCCGCCGTCTTCGGGGCGTGCCACGGCCATCCGGTCTGGTTCTGCTACGCCTTTGTGCTGGGGTCGGTGTTTGGATTCATCGTTCTGCGCACCGGCTCCATTGTGCCCACCATCCTGGCCCATGTGGTGTTCAACGGCATTGGGCAGGTTTTCTCCGCCGTGCCCGAGACCGAGGAGGGGACGGAGCTGCTCATCGCCATAGGCGTGTTGCTGGCGGTGGCTATTGTAGCCCCGATTCTGGACCGCAAGGGCATCGCCGCCCTGTTTCGCTCCAAGCCCAAGGGGGAGGGTGGGGACGAGCCGCCCGCTGCCCGGAATACGTACGATTATGACCCTTGGGAGAAGTAAGCGCTCCAGCCGCCCGCCTTATGGCGGGCGGTTTTACACCGTGTGATTTATCGAAAAACAATAAAAAATACTTGACAAACGATATCATTCGTGGTAAGCTCTGGAACAAGAGGTGGTGGAAATGGAACAAACTTCCGTGCAGAAGCTGGCCCGGGTGCTGCGGGTGATGGTGGTCGTGGTGTTTGTGTGTAATCTCATCGTGCTGTTTTTCGTGCCGGCTCTGGCGGGGCTGATGGCGGAAAACCGCTGGGACGGCCAGGCGCTGGAGCGAATTATGGAGGGCGGGCCGTATCAGAATATGTTCTTCCAATTTGTCCTGTACGGCTGGCATCCGGCCATTTGGATGCTGGCGCTGGCAGGGGAGGATTTCTACTGGCCGGTCTTGACGCTGTTTTTATTGTCCTGTGGCACCTGCACCGCCGTCATTCTCTGGCAGGGCAAGCGGGTGCTGGACACCATCCTGAAGGGGAACCCCTTCGTGATGGACAACGCCAAGAGCCTGAGGCGGGCGGCTGTCTGCTGCTTCCTCATCTCCGGGGCGGCGCTTTTGCGGCTGATCTGGGGCTTTGCCACCTATGGGAACATCCTGCCTCTGCTGAGCTACAATGCCCTGTTCGTTCCCGTTTTCCTCATGGCGGGGCTTTTGTGCATGGTCGTGTCCGCCCTGTTCCGTCAGGCCGCCCAGCTCAAGGCGGAAAATGACCTGACGATATAGGGGGGCGGCGCATGGCGGATACTTTGTCTCTCCTCTCCCGCAGGGGGCGGAGAGCCTTCAAGGAGGGCGGCGTATGGCGATTCTTGTGAATCTGGACGTGATGATGGCCAGGCGAAAGATGTCCCTGGGGGAGCTGTCCCAGAAGGTGGACGTGACTATGGCCAACCTGTCCATTTTGAAGAACAACAAGGCCAAGGCGGTGCGTTTCTCTACCCTGGAGGCCATCTGCCGGGCGCTGGACTGCCAGCCGGGGGATATTTTGGAGTACGTCCCCGACGGGGAGGACTGACAAGCAAACAAAAAAGACCGCGTGACCGCCTCCGGCCATGGGGGCGGTTTTTTGCGGTCCATTTTGGAAAGGAGACGCGAATATGAAACGTTTTTTGTCCCTGTGGCTCATTGCTCTTGCGGTGCTGTGCGCCCTGTCCGGCTGCGGCGGCGACATTGAGGCCGACCTGGTATTTGTCAACCAGTCGGACGCCACCATCGTGGAGGTGGTGGTGGAGTTCCAGGATCAGAGCGGGGGAACCCGGAACGCCGACAGCTCTGCCCTGCGCCGGGGAGAGAGCTTCGGCTTCGAGGCGGGGGAGTACCCGGCGACGGTGTATGTATACGACAAGGCCGTGGGCGATGTGGCGGAAGGGGCGCTGACTCAGATTACCATCCGGGAGGCTCCGCCTGAGGGGGAGCGGTGGTACGTTACCGCCTGGGACGGGGCGGAGGGTCTGACGCTCCTCACCAGCACCCGGCTGCTGGACTTGGACGAGGTGTAACCATGGGCGGCTTTTTGGAGTACCTCTTGACGCAGATGTGGAAGGAGTTGCTGCCGGTTGTGCTGCTGTGGCTCCCGCTGCTGGAGCTGACGGCGGTGTGCGTCGTGGCGCTGAACGAGTTGGAGCCTCTCCGGCGGCGGGGCCTGTTCGCGCTGTTTTTCACGCTACTGGCGCTGGCGGCGGTGCTGTTCGGCGGGTCAACGGCACTGGGCTGGAGCGGCCTTGCCTGGCGAACATGGTTCCAGGAGGGGCTGAGCGTGATTTTATGGCTGGTGGGGCTGGCCACGGGCATTCTGACGGTGGTATACGGCAAGCGCTGGATGGTGCAGCGGTGGCAGCCCAAATGGGCGGAGCTGGGGATGACGGTGACGCTGTTCTGCCTGGTGAGCGCCATGCTTGTGGGCACGGTGGTGGGCGGTCTGTGGGCCATGGGTCCCGGTGAGCAGGAGGTTGCCTATAGAGGACAAAGGATGATCCTGGGCACATGGACGTGGATGGAGAAAAGCTACAGCCTGTACGAGTATCGCGGTCCCCTGGTGCGGGGGGACGTGCCTGTGCCCGATTGGGACCTGTCCCAGCTGGAGGGAGCGTATTTTGACGCGGGCTGAACGGACGTATCCGGCTTGCTTTTTTTGTCGCTGAGCGGTATAATAAAGGCAAATCGAGGGAAAGAGGTGCGGCCATGATTGCGGACGAGAGGCAATTTCATATCAACTGCAGGGCTGGGGACGTGGGACGGTACTGCCTGCTTCCCGGCGACCCCGGGCGGTGTGAGAAGATCGCCCAGTATTTTGACAACCCTGTCCATGTGATGACCAACCGGGAGTACGTCACCTATACCGGGACGCTGCTGGGGGAACAGGTGAGCGTCACCTCCACCGGCATTGGCGGGCCGTCCGCCTCCATCGCCATGGAGGAGCTGGCCAACATCGGCGCGGATACCTTCATCCGGGTGGGAACCTGCGGGGGCATTAAGCTGGAAGTGACCAGCGGAGACATTGTTGTGGCCACCGGCGCGGTGCGCATGGAAGGCGCCAGCCGGGAGTACGCCCCCATTGAGTTCCCCGCTGTGGCGGATTTCGAGGTGCTCACCGCGTTGGTGGACGCGGCCAAGGCCTCCGGCCGGCGGTGGCACGCCGGGGTGGTGCAGTGCAAGGACTCCTTCTACGGCCAGCACTCGCCGGAGCGTATGCCGGTGAGCTACGAGCTGCAAAGCAAATGGGAGGCGTGGAAGCGCTTGGGGGTGCTGGCCTCTGAGATGGAGAGCGCGGCGCTGTTTACCGTGGCGGCCCACCGGGGTGTGCGGTGCGGCTCCGCCTTCCACGTGATTTGGAATCAGGAGCGCAACGCCGCCGGGTTGGACCAAATCCGGGACGAGGACACCGATTCCGCCATCCGGGTGGGGATTGAGGCGGTAAGGCTGCTCATAGACCGAGATCGGAGGAAGGTCCGATAAGGGAATCGAAAAACTCGGCCCGGTCGGTGGCGGAGCCGGTATTCCCCAGATTGGGTTGGATGTCGTCGCTGGCTGTGTTCAGCGCCATGAGGGCTAAGTTGCTGCGCATCAGGTCAAACAGGGAGGCCAGCACCGCCAGCTCATCCGCTGTTTTCCCCTGGGCGATGAAGATGGACAGGGCGGCGGCGACGGATACCAAATTCGCGCCTTGGGACGAGGAAGCATTGGAATTGCGGCATTTCGTAACAGACCACCCCCTTTCCCTCAGTATATGTGGAAAAGGGAAACAGGTACACAAAAACGGCCGAGATGGGGACATCTACGGCCGTTTTTTGGCTTCACAGCATTTTTACATATCTAAGGTCGTGACAGGGCGGGCTGTTGGGGAAGGGGATGTCGGCGCTGGTGCCGTCCCAGGTAAAGCCGTGGGCGGCGTAAAACCGGCGCGCGCCCTGGTTTTCCTGAAGGACAAACACGAAGGCGCTTTGAAACCCCTCCTCCTTCATCCGGCGGCAGGCCTCGTCAAACAGCAGCCCGCCGTAGCCCCGGTCGCGCTCCTGGGGGTGGGTGTAGAAGGAGGCGATCTCCCCCCAGTCGGCGTAGGCGGCGTTGTCGAATTTACAAATGTCGCCCGGATTGTAATTTACCGCCCGGGCTTTGCAGTAGTTCAGGCAGGACACCGGCGCATCTCCCCGGTAGAGCAGCAGGCCGCGCACGCCGTTTTTCGTCTCGTAATTTTGACGGAATGTTTCCACCCAGCGGTCATCGGTGATTTCCCTCGCCATGTAGTCGGCGGGCACCGCGTCCACATAGGTGTCCCGCCAGCCCAGGGCGTGAATGAGGGACATGGCTCGGAAATGTTCGTCGGTGCAGGCGTCCACAAACGTTAAGTTCTGCATAGTGTTGCCTCCATGCCGTGGGGTGGCGGGTACACCGCGCCAGGTGGCGCGTACAAGTATTTTGCCGAAGGCAAAATCTTGGCGCAGGGCGGATTCATTTCGCCCGAGCATATAAAATACGAAGGGGCCCCCACCCGGCGAAGCCGCGTGGGGAA
>OFFX01001236.1_pt1 | contig 18880 bp, 18 predicted proteins | sample 1521511 | NCBI WGS metagenome assembly OFFX01 (sample SAMEA3504125, study PRJEB24116) | mouse gut metagenome | biome: mouse gut; feature: mouse-associated habitat; material: faeces | place: Denmark | collected 2011
TCCCCTGTCCTCTGGCTGACTGCGGTTTTGGCAGGCTTGTTCGATAAGTGGCTTTTGTTTCCCAAATCTTCCTAATGGGTGCAGCCTTTTGCCACAACTTTTTGTGTTGGTATTACCGATTCCGTCGAATTGGCGAAGGCGGAATCTTTCAAGCACTTGCTGCTTTGTACATACAATTTAACAGAGTAAATATATAGAGGTATTTCATCTTTTATTAGGTGGATACCTTTTTTATAAAAAATGATATATTTATATCTCATTCAAAAAACAAAAGATTTTGAAGTTATAATCAAGTTTAGGTACATTTGTTTGGGAGTCAGTACATATGGAGATAATGGCATTATTAGAAAGGTAGTAGAGATGTAGCATACAATAAAAAGAACATACAAGACTTCCGTAAAAAAATTACGGAAGTCTATTGTGGAAGGTTGTAAAAGTGGTTATACTGTAATCATAGATTGTGTGTGCGAGTAATCTATATGAAAGGATGGCAGGAAAATGTTAAAGAAATTTACATTGAAAAATTATAAAAATTTTAAAGATGAAATATCTATAAATTTTGAAAATACTGCAGGGTATCAATTTAGTACAGATTGTATCACGGATGGAACTATCAGTAAGATGTTAGTTTATGGTAGAAATGCGACGGGAAAAACAAATTTGGGAAAGGCGTTTATTGATATATGCACAACGATGTTTGGCGAGCGGCGTTATGCTGATACAGGAGTTTTTCTTAATGCGGATTCAGTAGGTGAAGCGGCGACTTTTTCATATGAATTTAGGTTTGAAAATAGAGAATTAGTGTATCGCTATGATAAATTTTCTAATCAAGAACTTAGGGATGAAGAATTAATTATAGACCGAAAAACTATTTTTAGCTGTGATTTTGAAAATAATAAATTTGATTTTAAGAATCTTAATTATATAAATGCAGAAACAGCTAATGTAGATAGGTATCAACAATCAGTAGATATGGGTGATGAAGAAGAACTTCAAGAGCCTAAGTTGCCATTTTTGAGATGGTTGATAAGTAATGTTGCATTGAGCAATGATTCTGTTTTAATTAAATTAGCTAATTATGCAAGAAGAATGCTTATGATTACAGCCGGAAGTGTAATATTAAGATTTCCAAGAAGAATGAATGATTATTTTTATGAGTTTCTAGAGGATTCAAACAGATTAAATGATTTAGAAGATTTTCTTAATGAAATGGGAATAGAGTGTAAATTAGTATTACAAAAATTACCAGATGGTCAGAGAGAGTTATATTTTAAACATGAGAAACTGGTGCCGTTTTATGAAACTGCATCCAGTGGTACTTTAGCATTAGTTGATCTATATAGGCGATTGATTCCTAGAAATTGGGCTCCATCTTTTATATATTTAGATGAATTTGATGCATTTTATCATTATGAAATGTCAGAGAGAGTGATAAACTTTTTTAAAAGAAAATATCCTAAATGCCAGATTATTATGACTTCTCATAATACGAATCTGATGACAAATCGACTGATGCGACCGGATTGTTTGTTTGTTTTGTCAAGTGTGGGTACATTGACTGCGTTGTGTAATGCGACGGAAAGAGAACTGCGAGAAGGTCACAATCTCGAAAAGATGTACATCAGCGGGGAGTTTGATAAATATGAATGATTATCGAGGTAGGGCAAGAAAACGAAGCCAAAATTTGCTAATCGTAGAAGGACATCATGAAAAAAATAAGTTATTCTGGTTGATTTTTAAATGTTTTCCTGAAATCAATATTAATATGGACGAAATTTGGATTTATGGAACAAATATTTATCAGTTGTATAACGATATAGTGAAAGAGTATGATAAGGAGTGGGCAGAGGAAAATGTGGATATTGATTTGCCCTTTGTTATTAGTAAGAAACTATATCCGGATAAACTTCGGTATAAAGAAGATTTCACAAATATAGTTTTAGTATTTGATTATGAGCGACATGATACAAATTTCTCGGAAGAAAAGATTTTAGAAATGCAAAGATATTTTGTTGATGCGGCTGATATGGGAAAGTTGTATATTAATTATCCTATGATTGAATCATACAGACATTTATGTCAATTGCCGGATGGTAACTTCGCTGAACGGAAGATTCCAGTATCATTGCAGCCGGGAAAGGAATATAAAGCATTAGTAGAACAGGAAACCATATTGGGTTCAAAGGTTGATTTTCCACATAGAATAGATGATTTACTGGAAAAGCATTTTGGAGTAAGTGATATAGAAAAAAGGAAAAAGTGTTGTAATGAAATTTTAGAAATAGCTTCAGTAAATGGTATAGAAAGTGTTATTGATAATGCTTTACAAGGAGTGGTTGCAGAGCATATTTTATCGACAGCAAAATATCAGTTGGCAGATTGGGTTATAAAACAGGAGTATATACATATGAATCTAACGTATTGGCAGTATATAAGAGGTGTATTAAAGCATGTTATATATCACAATATTTCTAAAGCTAATAGAATTCAATACGGACAATATCGGATTCCGGAGAATAAATATAGAGAATATTTTGAAAGACTGGATTTGACGGAAATATTAAAAGTACAGAATTTAGCAGGCAAAGACAATATAACGGGATTTATTTGGGTGTTAAATACCTGTGTTTTTTTTATCACAGAATATAATTTCAGGTTAGTAATGGATTGATTTCCGTATTGACGGAATTTTATACAAGGTGTGAGGCCGCATATCTTTTTTTGGAGGGAAACGGACGAAGTGCAAGAATTTGGCTGGATTTGATTTTGAAAAAAGAACCGGGGCTGGTAGCTGATTCTGCCTGCTTGACAATCCTGCTTACCTGTGTTAGCCTATATAAGTATTTTAACATGGTAACGTGGTAACAGATTACTACGAAAGTAAACGAGGAGGATTCATATGAAAAAATTAGTTGCAGCGCTTTTGGTGGCAGGAATGGCAGTTTCCCTTACGGCATGCGGGAATGGGGGCTCCGATACGGATGCTCCGGCGTCATCCGGCAGCGGGAATGAAACAACGGACAGCGAAGCGGCTGCCGGGGATGAGGATACGCAGGCGGCGGACGAAAGCGGCGCTGTGGGCGGCGAGACGTTTACCGTAGGCTTTGATCAGGATTTTCCGCCGTTTGGTTATGTCGGCGACGACGGCGAATTTACGGGCTTTGATATTGAAATGGCGACAGAGTGCGCAAAGCGTATGGGCAAAGAAATCAAGCTGCAGCCGATTGACTGGGACGCAAAGGATATGGAACTGGAATCCGGGACGATTGACTGTATCTGGAACGGATTTACGATGAACGGGCGCGAGGATCAGTATACCTGGAGCGATTCTTATATGGACAACACGCAGGTGGTTATTACGAAGAAGGATTCCGGGATCAGCGCGCTTTCCGATTTGGCGGGCAAGATCGTAGAGGTGCAGAAGGAATCTTCCGCGCAGTCCGCATTGGAGGATGAGGATCACACGGAGCTTCTGGCTTCCTTCGGTGATTTCTTACAGGTGGCCGAATACAATACGGCGTTTATGGATCTGGAATCCGGCGCGGTAGATGCGATTGCGATTGATATCGGCGTGGCGAATTTCCAGTTAGAAGGCAGGGAAGATGAATTTGTTATTTTGGACGAAGTGATTTCTTCCGAGCAGTATGCCGTCGGCTTTTTAAAGGGCAACGAAGCGCTTCGCGACGAAGTGCAGGCTACATTGATGGAGATGGTAGACGACGGTACGTTCGCACAGATTTCGGACAAGTATTTTGGGTATGACGTCTGCACATTAAAGAGTGCGGACGCAGCAGACACGGAAGCGGAGAGCGTAAATCCGGAGAATACAGAAGCAGCGGCAGAATAAGATGCCGGGGGCGCGTTCTAAAAATCATTCCCGCCCTCTGCGGGGGTGTATTTTTGGAACATGCTCTGAGCCGGAGGTTAAAATGAGTTTACAGGTTATGATGGGGCAGCTTGCGGAAGGGATGTTTATCACGGTTCAGATTTTTGTGCTGACGCTGTTATTTTCCCTGCCGCTGGGGCTGTTGGTGTGCTTTGGCAGAATGTCTAAAAATATTTTGCTGCGCGGCATTGCTAAAATTTACATATCGGTTATGCGCGGCACGCCGCTGATGCTGCAGCTTTTAGTCGTATATTTCGGGCCGTATTATATCTTTAAAATCGGCATTACGTCTTCGTACCGCGCCTATGCGGTGATTATTGCGTTTGCAATTAATTACGCCGCTTATTTTGCGGAAATATACCGCGGCGGGATTGAATCCATGCCGAAGGGGCAGTACGAAGCGGCAAAGGTTTTGGGCTATACGAAAGGACAGACGTTTTTTAAGATTATATTCCCGCAGGTGATTAAGCGCATCCTGCCGTCTGTGACTAACGAGGTCATTACGCTGGTTAAGGATACGTCGCTGGCATTTTCCATTGCCTATGTCGAAATGTTTACGACGGCAAAGGCGATCGCGGCGTCTCAAAAGAGTATGGTTCCGCTCATTGCGGCAGGTATTTTTTACTATGTGTTTAACTTTGTTGTCGCGGCGGTTATGGAGCTTTGGGAAAAGAAGCTTGGTTATTACAGTTAGGAGGCTGCCCGGATGAATTTACTGGAAATGAACCATGTGAAAAAGAGTTTTGACGACAATACTGTTTTAAAAAACATCAGCTTTTCGGTGAAAGAAGGCGAAGTGGTATCTATTATCGGGCCTTCCGGTTCCGGAAAGTCTACGCTTCTGCGCTGTGCGACGCTGCTTGAGACGATGGACGACGGGGATTTGTATTATGTGGGCGAGGCGGCGGCTAAAAGCGAGCACGGCAGGGCGGGTTATGCGCCGGGCGCGGAATTAAAGAAAATCAGCCGGCGGTTCGGGCTTGTTTTTCAGAATTTTAACCTGTTCCCGCATTATTCGGTGCTGAAAAACGTGATGGATGCGCCGATCCATGTGCAAAAGAGGGACAAGGAGGAGGTGCGCAGGGAGGCGGAAGAGCTGCTCTCTAAAATGGGGCTTAAGGATCGCGCCGGTTATTATCCCTGCCAGCTTTCCGGCGGGCAGCAGCAGCGGGTGTCGATTGCAAGGGCGCTCGCAATGAAGCCGAAAATTCTGTTTTTTGACGAGCCGACGTCGGCGCTTGATCCGGAGCTGACGGGAGAGATTTTGAAGGTCATTACACAGCTTGCCAAAGAGAAGATGACAATGGTGATTGTGACGCATGAAATGCATTTTGCAAAGGATGTGTCGGATCGGATGATTTTTATGGACCAGGGCGTGATTGTGGAGGAGACGACGCCGGAAGCGTTGTTTGCCTCGGAAAACCGCAGGACCAGGGAGTTTCTGGGGAAGTATCATGTGACCGGGGTTTAAAGACACGGAAGGGGATGTTTAATCCTCTTCTTTTTTTGAGGATTTTGCAGCCGTATTGCTTGTAAGAAACGGGAGGATAGCATATAATATTTGTATAATTCCTGCCAATAATGGAAATTATTAAGTCCATAATGAAGGAAAAGGAGAAGCATATGGACAAGATATTAGAAGAATTTTCAGGCATTGGCATAGTTCCGGTTATTGCAATGGACGATCCAAAGGACGCGGAGCCGCTTGCGCAGGCCCTGACAGACGGCGGGCTGCCCTGCGCGGAGGTGACTTTTCGCACCGGGGCGGCGGGGGAGGCCATCCGCAGGATGGCGGACCGGTTCCCAAAGATGCTTGTCGGGGCGGGAACCGTACTTACAACAGAACAGGCTGGATGTGCGGCCGACGCGGGGGCTAAATTTATTGTAAGCCCTGGTTTTAATCCAAAAGTGGTGGCATGGTGCCAGGATCATGATATTCCTGTTCTTCCCGGCTGCGCCAGCCCCAGCGATATGGAGCGGGCGCTGTCTATGGGGCTGTCTGCCGTGAAGTTTTTTCCGGCGGAGGCAAACGGCGGGCTTGCGGCAATTAAGGCAATGGCGGCTCCTTACCATACATTGAAATTTATGCCGACCGGAGGGATTACCGCGGAAAATATCAACGATTATCTGGCGTTTCCCAAAATTATTGCCTGCGGCGGAAGTTTTATGGCCAGCAGCGCAATGATAAAGGAAAAAGACTGGGGCGGCATTACCGCAAAAACCCGCAAAGCCGTGGAAGTTATGCTGGGATATACCATACGCTATATTGGGATTTATTCGGAAGAAGGCTGCTGCGGCGCGTTTGCAGGGGATTTGGTGAAGCGGATCAAAAAGGCCGGGCAGGGCAAATACGCCCAGATCGCAGTCGGGACAAATGACATTGCGCGCGCGCGGTATCATCTTGAAAAGGATGGGATACGGTTTGATGAAGAAAGCTGTACGCGGGATAGCCAGGGAAGGATTGTGTCGATTGATGTGGCAAAAGATATCGCAGGGTTTGCCGTCAGGCTGCTTTGCAATTAAAAGAATGGAGGATTTGAAATGGAAAGAACCCAAAAAACACTGATAAATGTAAGGAAGGTAGCCATGATTGGCTGCGGGTTTGTAGGTTCTGCGTCTGCTTTTTGCCTGATGCAGAGCGGGCTGTTTTCGGAAATGGTTCTGATTGACGCGGATAAAGCGCGTGCGGAGGGCGAAGCTTTGGACATCAGCCACGGCGTTCCGTTTGCCAGGCAGATGAAAATTTATGCGGGCGGCTACGACGATATACAAGATGCGGCAATTATTATCATTACGGCAGGCGCAAACCAAAAGCCGGGCGAAACGCGTCTGGATCTGGTGCACAAAAACGTTTCTATTTTTGGAAGCATTATTCCGGAAATAGCCAAAAGGGACTGCCAGGGGATTTTGTTAGTCGTTTCCAATCCGGTGGATATCCTGACATATACGGCGCTTAAGCTTTCCGGATTTACGGAGAACCGCGTGATTGGTTCCGGTACGGTTTTGGATACGGCAAGGTTAAAATGCGCGTTGGGGGAGCACCTTTCGGTCGACAGCAAGAGCGTGCATGCGTTTATTATCGGGGAGCATGGGGACAGTGAAATTGCCGCGTTCAGCAGCGCCAACGTATCCGGGATTGCGTTAAGTGAGTTTTGTGAAATGCGCGGCCATTTTGAGCATGATGAAAATTCCAGGCAGATTGCAGAAAATGTAAAGAACAGCGCTTATGAAATTATCCGCAAAAAACATGCGACATATTATGGAATAGCGATGGCGGTAAAACGGATCTGCGAGGTGATTATCCGGGATGAAAAATCCATTTTACCCGTTTCTTCCATGATGTACGGCGAATACGGCATAGAGGACGTTGTGCTGAGCATGCCTGCAATTGTTGGGAAAAACGGGGTGGAAACGCACGTGCCGATTCCGTTGAGTGAGGAGGAGCGGATGAAACTCGAAGAGTCGGCAAGGACGCTCAAAGATATTTTGAAGGATCCGGCTATGCCGTTTGCGGTTTAAGGATTTTTTACAAAAAAATATCGGCAAAGCTATGTCAGCCAGAGGGCATTTTTCAAACAAGCTCTGAGAGCCGCGAAATCTTGATACGAGGCGAAGAGCGCACGTAATGCCTTCTGGCTGGCCGTTTTACCTTAAGAAATCTTTAAACTATATTTTCCAATATCTTAGTGCAATTTCCGTATTTCTGCGGTATGATAGAGGAAAAGAATGCGAAAGAAGAACGGTACATGAACGGAGAAGATCAAAGAGTACAGTCCGAATATGAGCAGAAGCGTGCAGCTATCCGCGCCTATCAAAGAAAGAAAAGCAGACGGGAACTTTTTTTGAAACTTATACTTATCCTGTGCTGTATTGCCATACTGGCGGTTCCGGGCGGGCTGGCCTGGCGTTTTTTTATGCGCCGTCATGCAAAGCCTGTGCAAAAGGAAGTCCCGGTACCGCAGAAGATTGTGGCCGAGCCGCCGGAATATGACGCGGCGCTTTTGAGTGTAAATGAATATTCCAGGCCAGGTACGGCTCTTGACAAAGTAAAAGGGGTTGTAATCCACTATACGGCCAATCCGGGTACGACGGCTATGCAGAACAGGGACTATTTTGAAGGGCTTTCCCTTTCGGGAGAGACATATGCCAGCAGCCATTTTGTCATTGGAATAGAGGGGGAGTTAATCCAGTGTATTCCCTGCAATGAAATCTCGTATGCGTCCAACGAAAGAAACGAAGACACCGTTTCCATTGAATGCTGTATACCGGATGAATCCGGTAAGTTTACAGAAGATACCTATGGGACGCTGGTGCATCTGACGGCATGGCTTATGGGGCGGTATGAGCTTGGAATAAGCGATATCATCCGCCATTATGATGTGACAGGCAAGGCGTGTCCCAAATATTATGTAGAATACCCCGCGGCATGGGAGACCTTCCGGGAAGATGTTTTACGTTACATAGATTCCCATGGGGAAGAAGTTTCGGATGCATATCAGGACAATATGAATTGACAAGCAATATTCTGGCACGTATAATGGAGACATATAGAGCAGATGGAGGTATACAGATGAAGGGGTTTAAATGGAAACGGACGGCGGCATTGTGCATAGCGGGCATTATGCTGTTTGCGGGGGTTTTGTGCGGCGGGGGCGGCGTTTTGGTAAAGGCGGCCGGCGTGTCTTTGAGCGAGACGGCGGTTACGATGGCTCCTGCGACGACAAAGACGCTTACGCTTCAAGGCGCAGCCGCCAATAAGATTAAATGGACCAGCAGCAATAAAAAAGTTGCTACGGTAAGCAGCAAAGGAAAAATTACGGCCAGATCCAAAGGCACCGCTAAAATCAAAGCGGCCTATAAGAAGAAAAAATATACCTGCACCGTATCTGTTGTATATGGGAATTACACGACGTCGGACGGAATGCGATATAAGGATATCAAGGGCAGTTTCGGGCAAAGCGGGCGTTGGTACAAAAAAAGCATAAACGGAAAAGAGTATGAATATACCAGCACGGACGGAAGCGCCATTTATTTTAAAGTAACCGGCAGCAAATATGTCAATGTCAGTTTTGTAGCCCAGGTTGCAGCGGCAATTCCTTATTTTTCCTATTCGGTAGACGGCGGTTCTATGAAGAGGCAGCTTGTCACCAAAAATAAATTAAACCTGGGAAATGCAAAAACACATTATGTACGTCTGGTGATTGATTCTATGTCAGAGCAGGAAAACCGCTGGGCAGCGGAGGCCGGCATTGGCATCGGCGCCATTACGCCGGTATCTGCGGACGGCGCTGTAGCGGCGATAAAACCGGAAAATGCGACGATTGCATTTTTTGGGGACAGCATAACGCAGGGAATCCGCGTGTTGAATAAGAAGCTGACGCCTGCGGGAGCAAGCACCACCAACAGTTATGCATGGCAATGTGCAAAGCAGCTGGATCTGGTGCCTTATTTTGCAGGATTTGGCGGCTCGGGAATTGTACAGCCAGGTTCGTTTAATAACTGCATCAATGCAATTGAGAGCAATTCGGCTTACCATAAAGCAGAAAAATTTGACGCCGATGTGATTGTAGTGGAACACGGGACGAATGATGTCTATACATATGGAGAAATTTATGTAAGCGAGTACAAGCGCGTTTTAAATCTGCTCCACCAGAAGCATCCCAATGCGAAAATTTTGGCTATGATACCTTTTACACAGCTTCATGCGGATGAAATCCGAAGTGCGGCGGCAGCTTATCCGAAGTGGTGTTCGGTGATTGAAACGTCTTCCTGGAGGCTTTCTTATACCGACGGGCTGCATCCGAATAAATCCGGTGCAAAAACAGCGGGTAAGAACCTGGCAAAGAAAGTGGCTTCCATCCGGAAGGTTACGTTGTATTAGAAATGACTGAAAATTATGTTGTAGTGGATTTGGAAATGACGGGTTTAAATCCCAAAACGGATTGTATTTTGGAGATCGGCGCCGTAAAAGCGGCGGGAAAACGGGTGCAGGACGAGTTTTCAAAGCTGGTTTGCCCCAATCGCCCGTTGGACGATAAGATTGCGGCGCTGACCGGCATTTCGGATGAAATGGCCGCGCAGGGGGAAGAGCAGGATACGGCGGTAAGGCAATTTCTGGAATTTGCGGAAGATTTTACCTGGGTGGGGCATAATGTAATGTTTGACTACCGGTTTATCCGGCAGTGGGAGGCCAATCACCGTATACAAAGGACATGCTACGCTGTGGATACTTTAAAAATTGCCAGAGTATGCCTGCCGGGCTTGGAAAAGAAATCCCTGGATTTTTTGTGTGAATATTTTGGGATTAAGCGGAAGGCAAAACACCGGGCGCTTGACGATGCAAAGGCAACGCAGGTTTTATATGAAATGCTAAAAGATCAGTTTTTACAAAAAGAACCGAATCTGTTTGTTCCCAAAAAGATGCAGTGCAGCGTAAAGCGGCAGACGCCCATTACGCCCCGCCAGAAGGAATATTTGACGAAACTTATGCAATGTCATGGGATTGTGCCAAAGATACCGGTCGATCAGCTTTGCCGCAGCGAAGCGTCGCGGCTTGCCGATCGGATTATCCGACAGTATGGAAAGATTTGACGGGTTTATTTTTCAAAAACATCTAACTTTTGCAGGACAGATGCAAGGCCCGCTTCTTCATCCATGGAAGATACGGCCTGTCTAATGGCATCAATTTTTTCCGGCGTACCCTGCGCTTGGTACAGCTTGGCCAGGGAAATGTAAATCTGGCTTAACGGAACCTTAAGTTCCATGGCGTATTCGTACACTGCCGCGGCTTCTTCGATATGCCCAAGCTGCTCGTGCCGCTGGGCGTACAGGGCAAGCGTTTTGGAAAGGCGGAAATATCTGTCGTCATACTTTGTCAGGCGTTTTAAGTTGGCGGGGCCGTACATCAGCTTTAAATCCGTATTGGAATATTTGGTTAAATTGATGATGCGCTTGCCGTCCATTTTGGCCAGATAGGTTTCGAGGTCTTTTAAAGCCTCGTCTTCATATTTTCCCAGAGGAAGCCGTTTGGAATTATAGTCCAAAAAATCAAGGCCGGAAATGTCCTGCTTGCGCGTATTGTCCGCCATGCGTTCGCGCTCTAAGAAAGAACGGTTGACCTCTTGCTGGTTTCTTGTCTGCTGGTTGCGCCTGTGGCTCAAAAACATTAAGAAAAGGACGGATAAAATAAATAAAAAAGGGATTTGGAAGTGCATATTCGGATCTCCTTTCAGATACAGATGTAAATTTATGGAAATGAGGTGATATTGTGTTTCACTTTTTTACGCCGAAAACCAAGCGTATCATAGCCGGGATAATCGCAGGCTTACTAGTGATATCTATGGTTTTGACAGCTGTTATTTCTTTTATAATGTAACACGCCTTTCTGTAACAAATATACAGAATTTGCGTTCAAATGTCAAATTAATTTGTAGATATTTATCTTGAAAAAGGAATGCCAAATGATTTAAAATACTGGGTGTACCTGTATACCAAATGTAAAGGCAGGGACAGAAAGGATGATACGATGAAAAGATATGTCAAACTGGTGCCGTTGTTTGTGTTGGTTTTTGCGGCCGGCCTGGCCGGTTATTCTAAGATGACCGTAGACGCGCAGGAGGAACGCGTAATTCCGGACACGGTATATATCGGAGATACGGATGTCAGCGGCATGACGGCGGAAGAAGCAGAAAAAGCGCTTGGCAGTTATGTAAAGACCGTTCAGAATAAGGTATTCACCCTGACGACCGGGGATAAGCAGATCCAGGTTTCGGCGGAGGATTTGGGACTGTCTATTGCGGATACGGACGTGCTGATTGAAGAAGCGTTAAATATCGGCCGGACAGGCAACCTGATTGCCCGTTATAAAGACAAAAAAGATCTGGAAAAAGAGCCTAAGAAATTTGATATTACATTTGATGCCGATGAGGAGAAGATCGAGACGCTTCTTGGCGTTAACGAAGAAAATTTAAACCAGGAAGCTGTAAACTGCGGATTAAAGCGTGAAAACGGCGCGTTTACCATTATAGACGGCGCAAACGGAATTGAAGTCAATACCATGGAATCCGTTACGGCAATCCAGGAGTACTTACAGCAGGAGTGGGACGGGGAAAATGCCACCATTGATCTTGTGACAAAAGTGACCGAGCCGCAGGGCACAAAGGAAGAACTTTCCAAAGTAAAGGATGTGCTTGGTTCATTCCACACCGACTACAGTTCTTCAGCAGCAGGCAGGGCAAAAAACGTAAGGAACGGCGCGGAACTTATCAACGGTTCCGTAGTTTACCCAGGCGAGCAGTTTTCTGTATATGAGGCTGTCAGCCCGTTTGATGCGGAGCACGGCTACGAACTGGCCGGATCCTATGAAAACGGAACGACCGTACAGACATACGGCGGCGGAATCTGCCAGGTATCTACGACGCCTTACAATGCGGTGATTCTGTCTGAACTGCAAATAGACGAGCGTTACAACCATTCCATGATTGTCAACTATGTGAAGCCCTCTATGGACGCGGCGATTGCCGGGACATCAAAGGATTTGAAGTTTACCAACGATACGGACGCGCCGATTTATATTGAAGGCTATACAAACGGCGGCCAGCTTTATTTTACCATTTACGGAGAGGAAACGCGCCCTTCAAACCGGGAGGTTATCTACGAAAGCGAAACGTTAAGCAAGACCGAACCGGGTACGACGCTGCGTGCGGACGGCTCGAAGGGAATCGGATATTTTTCAACGGTTTCCAGTTCCCATACCGGATATACGGCGAAACTCTGGAAGATTGTGAAAGTCAACGGGGTAGAGGAAAGCAGGACCGAATTTAACAGCAGCCGTTACAACCCGTCCAACCGTGTAGTTGCCGTAGGGACAGCTACAGATAACCCGGAGGCTGCGGCGCAGATGGCGGCGGCGATTGCGACCGGGGATGAGGCAACCGTGCGGAATACGGTAGCCGCGCTCCAGAATAATGCGGCGGCGGAACAGGCGGCGGCAGAGCAGGCAGCGGCGGAACAGGCCGCAGCAGAGCAGGCCGCAGCAGAACAGGCCGCTAAAGAGCAGGAGAAAATGGAGAAAAAGGAAGAAAAGAAAGAAGAAAAGAAGGAAGAGAAAAAGGAAAAAGAAGAGTAAAAGAATAGAAAAAACAGATAAGGCTGTCTTTTGGCTATCGAACCGAAGACAGCCTTGTTGTGGATTACAGGTGAGGGCTGCATGAAAATTGGAAAAGTACCAGAGAGCGTATTGAAGCGAGCTGTTTTAAAACAAATCCATACCAAACGGAAAGAAGTTGTCTTAGGGGCTGCAGTCGGGGAAGACTGCGCAGCGGTCGCATTGGAGGAAGATGAAGTGTTTGTACTTTCCACCGATCCGATTACAGGGACGTCGGTAGACGTGGGAGAACTGGCAATCCAGATTACGTTAAACGACCTGGCAAGCGCGGGCGCAGAGCCGGTTGGCGTAATGTTATCGGCGCTTTTGCCGCCGGATATTACGGAAGAAGACATAAAAATTTTGATAAGGCAGGCGGAAGCTGCCTGCAGTAAGGCAAACGTACAGGTGATGGGCGGGCATACGGAGGTTACCGCAGTTGTAAACCAGCCTGTCATTACCGTGACCGGGGTCGGCAAAGCCAAAAAAGGCGCGCTTGTAACTACCGCCGGGGCGAAGCCGGGGATGGATATTGTCATAACGAAATGGATCGGCCTGGAAGGGACGTCGATTCTGGCAAAGGAGAAAGAAACGGAACTATTAAAACGGTTTTCCGCGCATTTTATAAGGAAGGCAAAGAAATTTGACGCAATGCTTTCGGTTCTGCCGGAATCGGCGGTCGCAGTGCGCTGCGGCGTCGGCGCGATGCACGATGTAACAGAAGGCGGGATTTTCGGCGCGCTCTGGGAAATGGCGGAGAGTTCCGGCGTCGGGCTGGAGATAGAACTCAAAAAGATTCCGGTTAAACAGGAGACGGTGGAACTGTGTGAATTTTTTGGAATCAATCCTTATGGGCTAATTGGAAGCGGGGCAATGCTTATGGCGTCTTTTGACGGGAACGGGCTTGTGGCAGAACTGCAAAAGGCAGGGATTGAAGCGGCCGTAATCGGCAAGGCGACGGGATCCAACGACCGGGTTTTGTTAAACGGGGAAGAGCGGAGGTTTTTGGAGCCGCCGAAAACGGATGAGCTTTATAAGGTTTTAAAAGGATAAAAAGCGAAGCGGCAGAAACTTTGCCATAATCCGGATTTTGCAACATAGGATAGAACAGAACATTTAAATAAGAGGGGAAATGAAAATGCGTGAAAAAATACTGGCATTTATCGAAAAAAACAGCCGTATCGCCATAAAGGAGCTTGCGATTATGCTTGGCGTAAACGAAGCGGCAGTTATGAACGAACTGGAAGCAATGGAGCAGGAGCATGTTATCTGCGGTTACCATACATTAATCAACTGGGATAAAACCGGGATTGAAAAGGTGACCGCTATGATCGAGGTGCGCGTCACCCCGCAGCGCGGCATGGGGTTTGACAAGGTGGCGGAGCGGATTTACAACTATCCGGAGGTGGAGTCGGTTTATCTGATATCCGGCGGATTTGATTTTATGGTTACCCTGGAAGGCAAAACCCTGCGCGAGGTATCGCAGTTTGTATCGGAGAAGCTTTCGCCGCTGGATTCCGTGCTTTCGACGAAGACGAATTTTATACTGAAAAAATACAAAGACCACGGCACGATTATGGCTGAGCCGGCAAAAGATGAAAGGATGAAGATTGCGCCATGAGAAATCCATTGTCAAAAACCATCGTAGGGATACAGCCTTCCGGCATCCGGAAATTTTTTGATATCGTCAACGAAATGGACGACGCGATTTCGCTTGGCGTAGGCGAGCCGGATTTCGATACGCCGTGGCATATCCGGGACGAGGGCATTTATTCCCTGGAAAAAGGCAGGACGTTTTATACCTCGAACGCAGGGCTTAAGGAACTGAAAACGGAAATTTCACGTTACCTGGAACGCAAATGCAGCGTGTCCTACGATCCGGATCATGAAATTATCGTCACGGTAGGCGGCAGCGAAGCGATTGATCTTGCCATGCGCGCGATGCTTGATCCGGGCGACGAGGTATTGATTCCGCAGCCGAGCTTTGTGTCGTATCTGCCGTGCGCGGCGCTTGCGGGCGGCGTTCCGGCAGTGATTGAGCTGAAGGCCGAACATGAATTTAGGCTTACGGCAGAAGAACTTCGGGCGGCAATTACGCCAAAGTCCAAACTTTTGGTGCTGCCGTTTCCGAACAACCCGACCGGATCGATTATGCGGCGGGAGGATTTGGAGGAGATCGCAAAAGTTGTGCTGGAGCATGATTTGTACCTCTTAAGCGATGAAATCTATGCGGAACTTACATATGGGGAGGAAGCGCATGTGACGATTGCCTCTCTGCCCGGGATGCGGGAGCGGACGATTTTAATCAACGGGTTTTCTAAAGCGTATGCAATGACGGGCTGGCGGCTGGGGTATGCGTGCGGGCCGCAGCTGATTCTGGAGCAGATGCTGAAAATCCATCAGTATGCGATTATGTGCGCGCCGACGACGAGCCAGTATGCGGCGGTGGAGGCGCTTAGAAACGGGGACGCGGACGTGGAAAAGATGCGGAACGAGTATGATGCGAGAAGGCGCTACCTTCTGCACCGGTTTCGGGAAATGGGGATTCCCTGCTTTGAGCCGTACGGGGCGTTTTATATGTTTCCCTGTATCAAAAAGTTCGGCATGACGTCGGAGGAGTTTGCCGAACGGCTGCTGGAGTGTGAAAAGGTGGCGGTTGTGCCGGGGACGGCTTTTGGCGCGGGCGGCGAAGGGTTTGTCCGCGTGTCGTACGCGTCGTCCCTTTCGGATCTGAAAAAAGCGGCGGAGCATATCGAACGCTTTGTCCGCCGCCTGGAATGTGTCTGAATGTATTTTGCTTGAAAAGGACATGCGGTGAACAGAATGAATATTGTATTATATGAGCCGGAGATTCCGGCAAATACCGGCAATATCGGACGGACGTGCGCGGCGACGGGCACAAGGCTGCATCTGATTGAGCCGCTGGGATTTCGGCTGGGGGAAAAGGAACTGCGGCGCGCCGGAATGGATTACTGGCACAAGCTGGATGTGTCGCGTTATATAAACTGGGCGGATTTTCTGGAAAAAAATCCCGGGGCGCAGCTTTATTTTGCAACGACAAAGGCCAGGCAGGTTTATACGCAGGCGGCTTACGGGCCGGACTGTTATCTGGTGTTCGGCAAGGAGAGCGCGGGGATTCCGGAGGAGATTTTAGTGGAGCGCCCGGATCGCTGCGTGCGGATTCCGATGGTGGGCAGGACGCGCTCTTTGAACCTGTCCAATTCGGCGGCCCTTTTGCTTTACGAGGCGCTGCGCCAGAACGGGTTTGCGGATATGCAGACAGAAGGCGTGCTGCACCGTCTGCACTGGGAGGAACAGGAGACATAATATGGAGATCATCAAAGCAGACAGGTTAGTACACGAATACATCAGGCGGGACGAGGAAGGAAATGTGGAATCCATCCAGACCGCCTTAGACCATATTGATCTGGACGTGCAGCCCGGTTCGTTTATCGCTGTTCTGGGGCATAACGGATCGGGCAAGTCGACGCTTGCAAAGCATATCAACGCGTTGCTTGTGCCGGGGGAAGGAACCCTGTTTGTGGACGGGATGGATACGTCCGACGGGAAGCATACCTACGATATCCGGCGTTCGGCGGGCATGGTGTTCCAGAATCCGGACAACCAGATTATTGCAAGCGTTGTCGAAGAGGATGTGGGGTTCGGCCCGGAAAATATCGGCGTGCCGACGGATGAAATCTGGACGCGTGTCGAGGAAAGCCTAAAATCGGTCGGCATGCTGCATTACCGCAGCCATTCCCCGAACCGGCTTTCCGGCGGGCAGAAGCAGCGCGTGGCGATTGCGGGCGTAATGGCGATGGAGCCAAAGTGCATTGTGCTGGACGAGCCGACCGCCATGCTTGACCCGAACGGCAGGAAGGAAGTGTTAAACGCCGTCCATGCCCTGAACAAAAAAAAGGGCGTGACGGTTCTTTTGATTACGCATTATATGGAAGAGGTCGTGGACGCCGATTTTGTATATGTGATGGATCAGGGCAAAATCGTGATGCAGGGGACGCCGAAGGAGATTTTTTCCAAGGTGGACAAGTTGAAAAAATACCGTCTGGACGTGCCGCAGATTACGCTTTTGGCGCATAAGCTGCGGGAAGCGGGGCTGTCCGTTTCCAGGGGGATACTGACAAGGGAAGAACTGACGGGCGAACTGGTACAGCTATATGGGAGCAAGAAATAATGTCATTGATTTTAGATAAAGTAAGCTATGTGTACAGCGAAGGGACGGCGTATGAGCGCTGGGCGTTAAAAAATATCAACTTAAAACTGGAGGACGGGGAGTTTATCGGCATTATCGGGCATACCGGCTCGGGCAAATCGACGCTAATCCAGCATTTTAACGGGCTTATTAAGGCGACGTCGGGAGGGATTTATTTTAACGGCCGGGATATTTACGAGGAAGATTACGACAAAAGGGAGCTTCGCACCCAGGTGGGCCTGGTGTTTCAGTATCCGGAGCACCAGCTGTTTGAAACGACGATTTTTGACGACGTGTGCTTTGGCCCGATCAACCAGGGGCTTTCCAAAAACGAAGCGGGCCTGCGGGCGTTTGAGGCGCTGCGCAGCGTCGGGATGTCGGAGAAGCTTTATTACCAGTCGCCGTTTGACCTTTCCGGCGGGCAGAAACGCCGCGTGGCGATTGCGGGCGTTCTGGCGATGAAGCCGAAGATGCTGATTCTGGACGAACCGACGGCGGGGCTTGACCCGAAGGGGCGGGACGAAATACTGGATCTGATTGCAGCGATGCATAAAGAACGGAACATGACGGTGGTTTTGGTGTCGCACAGCATGGAGGACGTGGCAAAGTACGTGGAGCGCATGATTGTGATGAACGACGGGGAAATCATGTACGACGGGACGCCGGGCGAGGTGTTTTTGCACTATAAGGAGCTGGAAGCGGTCGGGCTTGCGGCGCCGCAGGTTACGTATCTGATGCATGAGCTAAAAGAGCAGGGACTTCCGGTAAACAGCGCGGCAACGACGGTAGAGGAGGCAATGGAAAGCATCCTTAAGGCATTCAGATAGAAGGAAGGGCTTATGTTTAGAGAGATTACACTGGGACAGTATTATCCGGCGGATTCCCCCATCCACAGGCTTGATCCGCGTGTGAAGCTGTTTGGCACGTTTGTTTATATTTTATCGCTGTTTCTGTTTCGGGACGTGGTGGGGTTTGCGGTGGTAACCGTATTTTTGGTCTGTGTGATACGCAGCTCGAAGGTGCCGTTTTCTTATATGGTGAAAGGGCTGAAGGCGATTCTGGTTTTGATGGTGGTTACGGCGCTGTTTAATCTGTTTTTAACGCCGGGGGATCGCGTGCTGTTTTCGTATGGGATTTTGAAGATAACGTTAGAGGGCGTCAAGAATGCTGGGTTTATGCTGGTGCGGCTGATTTATCTGATTGTGGGGACGTCGGTAATGACGCTGACGACTACGCCCAACCAGCTTACGGACGGGCTGGAAAAAGCGCTGATGCCGCTGTCTAAGGTGAAGGTGCCGGTGCATTCGATTGCGATGATTATGTCGATTGCGCTTCGGTTTATTCCGATTCTGATTGAAGAAACGGATATTATTATGAAGGCGCAGACGGCGCGCGGGGCGGATTTTGAGAACGGGAATCTGGTGAAGCGCACGAAAGCGATGGTTCCGCTTTTAGTGCCGTTGTTTGTGAGCGCGTTCCGGCGCGCGGATGATCTGGCGATGGCGATGGAGGCGCGGTGTTATATGGGCGGAGCGGGGAGGACGAAGATGAAGCCGCTTCGGTATCGGAAGGAAGATTTTAAGGGGTATTTGGTTTTGGCGGTGTACTTTGGAGGAATTGTTTTGTGGAGGGTGTTTGG